>Ga0114974_10001011_pt1 | contig 22482 bp, 13 predicted proteins | sample S_130206_EF_Meta_FD_87318 | JGI IMG/M metagenome (GOLD analysis project Ga0114974, IMG submission 87318) | Freshwater microbial communities from Lake Simoncouche, Canada to study carbon cycling - S_130206_EF_MetaG | ecosystem: Environmental > Aquatic > Freshwater > Lake | place: Lake... | reverse complement strand
TTCCATGAACAGTGCCTCAAGTCAGAAGAATTACGGTCGAATATACCCGAGCGCATCACTTAAGTCAGCAGAGTTTTTACAGTCCTACGTTAAGAACACTTTAATGTTTTGAAGATACCCCTTCACCCGCCCATACAGATGCCGGGGTGCACAGTCGCCCTTGACGTGTCAAAAAACGACAACACTTCCTGAGCCTCAATAGGCGCTACTCACCTAGTGCATGTGTAGACGCGCAAAACTCTCAAAGTCATGCGCCGGAATTGGCCGGCTATACAAATACCCTTGAAACGCCAGGCAACCGATATCTTGCAAGAACTCTTGCTGCCCTAAGGTTTCTACGCCCTCAGCGATGACCTCTAACCCCAAAGAGTGCCCGAGCGTCACAATAGTGCGTGCGATCGCAGCACCGTGAGCATCGGTCAACATATCGCGCACAAAAGACTGGTCGATTTTGAGCTGATCGAGCGACAAGCGCTTCAAATAATTCAACGATGAATAACCTGTACCGAAGTCATCAAGCGACACTGCAATACCAATATCTTTAAGTGCTGCAATCTTGCGATTGACATCCGTTAAGTCATTGACCAGCATGCTCTCGGTGAGTTCGAGTTTCAGTCGCTCAGGTGGCGCCCCACTGGCCTTTAGCGCACTCAATACCGTCTCAGTAAAGTCAGGTTGCTGAAACTGCATAGGGCTAATGTTGACGGCTAATTTAAGCTCACGCATATGCTCAACCTGAGACCACCTGGACAACTCAATACAAGATTGCTCAAGCACCCAGCCACCAAGTTGCTTGATAAACCCGATTCTTTCGGCAAGCGGCACAAACAGCCCAGGCGAAATATTGCCGTAAGTGGGATTTTTCCAGCGCAACAAAGCTTCAGCTCCGCTGACTTTAAGGTTTGCATCAATTTGCGGCTGAAAGTGCAAATTAAGCTGATTACCTTGAATCGCTTGTCGCAACTCATTTGCCATCAGCAAACGTTCGTCCAGACTGGCTTGCATCTGCGCATCAAAGAAACGATAAGTATCCTTGCCTTGGGCCTTGGCCTGATACATCGCCAAATCCGCGTTTTGCAATAAGACCTCTGCGCTTGCCTGGCGATCGCCAATTAATATCACCCCTGCGCTGGCAGAAGAATCGTGCGCCGTACCTTGCAATTCAATCGGACTAGAGAGCAAACTCAGAATACGCTGCACCGCAGCGAGCACTCTGGCACCAGACAAAGCGTGATCGCTACCGAGATTTCTGAGCAACACGACAAATTCATCTCCACCAATCCGGGCAACCGTTTCATCAGCTCGCACACAGCTCAATAAACGCTGACTGACCTCGATCAAAAATTGATCCCCTTGTTGGTGACCAAAGGCATCATTCACATTTTTAAAGTTGTCCAAATCCAAATAAATTAAGGCACCATAATTGTGCTCATCCAAACAAGATTGCAGCGCTTCGCCCAAACGTTCAGTCAGCATACGACGGTTGGCCAAGCCAGTCAGCGCATCCGTAAACGCCAGTTGCTCGATTTTTTGTGCGGCTTGTTTTTGCATCGAGATATCGCGTTGTACACCAACAAAATTTGTACAGACAGCTTGCTCGTTAAAGAGCGGCACAACGTCTAAGGCAATCCAGCTAGGCTGCTTTGGATTGGCATACGTCAGCAGTTCAACACTTAGAGGCTTGCGCTCACTAAAAGCCGCAGTCACTGCCGCAAGTTCTAACGGATCGAGCTGACCGGGCTTTAGTAGCGGTGGGCACCGACCAAGAAGCTGTTCGCGCGCTACGCCTGACATCTTAGTCAAAGCATCGTTGGCAAAAATGACTTTCGGTCCATTCGTCAGATCGACATCCGTCACCCAAACGCCGTCGTTCACGTATGTCACTGTCGCCTCAAGCAACCGTAATTGCTCGATGCGCTCGCGTAATTCGCGATCAGTCTCGCGCAAAGACCGTTCAGACAAAGCCTTACTGGTCAGCGAATCAGCAATTTGCTGCACTTCTATATTATCGAAAGGCTTTTTAAGAATCAAAAACCGATCACTGTTTTCGAGTTGCTCACGGATCTCGCCCCAAGAAAAATCCGAGAACGCAGTACATAAAACCACATGAAGTTGCGGGTCGAGTTGCCACAAACGCTGTGTGGTCTCGATTCCATTCCAGCCGTTGGGCATCCGCATATCGACAAACACTAAAGAATAAGGGTCGTTTTGTTCTTGCGCCTCGCGCACACGCTCAAGCCCTTCTTGTCCGCGTGTCGCGACATCGATGCGGTATTCAATCTCGTGAAATTTGACAGGCGGTTCACGCCCAAATAAGCCAGCCGCCATATCTTTGAGTTGAAGACTTTTGACAGAACGAACGGCCAGCACTTTCAAAAAGTCTTCACCAATCGCAATGTTGTCATCAACAACTAAAATTCGCCTTGGCAGATTTTTTTGCGATCTAGGTAGATTTTCTTGCAACATCATGACATTTCAACCTGTTCTGGTTGGACTGCTGTTCGATCAATCGGAAGGGTCAAACTGAAGGTCGAACCCAAATACAAACCATCGCTGTGCGCTGTCAGCGTGCAGCCCATCTCGTGGGCCGCTACAGCACTTGCGTGCAGACCAAGACCGTGACCGTTCTCTTTTGTCGTGAATCCATAAGAAAACAACCCACTTAACGTTGCCTCGGTCATCCCAATGCCATTATCTGTAAAATCAATGCGTAGGGTGTGATCATGACTTTGACTAACCTGAATCTGCAATTTGCGTATGTTTCTTTCAACCGAAGCCATAATCGCCTGCTGCCCGTTCATGACAATATTCAGGATAATTTGGGTCAATTTAATACGATCACCCATCCACAAAACCGCTTCGCCGACCTGACAAGTCACCTCAATTTCGGATTCTTTTAATTGCACTGCGACAAGTGAAATCGCGTCATGCAAGACGTCCTTCAAATTCATTTGTACTTTAAGGCCGCCTTGACCACTCAGCGATTGTTGGCGCGCAACGATCTCTTTAATGTGCTGCATACTCAGCATGAGTTGCTCAAGTTCTTTAATTGCATTGGCGTATTCGGCCTCCCACACTTCAGCCAACAGCGTCAGGTACTCGGGGAGCTGACGGCCCTGAGGGTCTTGAAGCAAGTATTGCGCCAAGTCGTTTCGATGTGCTGTCATCAAACTAATCGCTAACGGAAAATCTTTTAGCGAAGTTGTTTTATGCTGTTCGTACAAAATCAATGCTGACACGTTTGCACTGTTTAATACATTACCAACGTTGTGCAACACGCTGTTTGCAACTTCAGCCATCCCGGCACGATGTGAAATCGCGTAAGTCAAGGCGTTAGCGTTGACCAACTCACGCTCGACGCGTCGTCTTTCGGCAACCTCCAAGCGTAGCGCCCTAGTACGTTCTAGCACTCGCGACTCAAGCTCTTCGTGAGCCTTGCGTAACGCCTCTTGCGCGAACTGACGATCTTTTAACTCAAGTTGCAATTGCGTATCAGACCGTAACAACCACCAAGCGCCCAGGCCAAGCAGCAAGAGCGCTAAACTTGAGCGCCACAGAATCTTACGTACAACGTCATCCCACTCTTTTAAAAAAAGATCACGCGTAATGATGCTTGTGACGATCAAAGGAAATTGTTCGACGCGACGCACGGCAACCATGCGCAACTCGGTACTCTTTGATTCTGTCAACCGCTCAGAATCCGTCACCAAAACACCCTGCGCCAGTTTTTGTGCGCCGATGAGGTTTTGGGTCGCGCTTTTTAAATTTTGAACACCCACCAGCGCGTCGGCAGAGGGCCAGCGCGCCATCAGCGTGTAATCACTGCGGTACAAACTCACCGAAGCGCCTGGACCCAGGTCTTCAACCACCTTCTCGTAAAGCTCAGAAAAGGCCTGCAATGACATTTCGACGCGCAGCCAGACTAAGGTTGAGCCGTCACGATTCTTCACTTCGCGCAATAAATCAAATAACCATTTTCTTGTCTTGTCATCAAACCTCGGGGGGCCGAGAAAGATGGCGCTTGAAAAACGCGGGGAGACTTGGACAAATTCGCCTTTGTGCTGCTCAACATCAAAGTACGAGACATCATGGTCTGACGAACTGACGACGCGACCGTTCGGCAACACCACGCTAATCGCTTCAATCAGTCGATTAACTCGCACCTTATCCCGCAAGATCTGGCGCACAATCAGATCACTCTCTGACTCAGTTTTGCTTTGATCTGCGTTCACCGCTTGTTCGATGATCGTATCGGACAGTGCATCTAATACCACTTCGGCCGAAAACAGCGATTGGTTCGCTTGCTCGGCTAGCACTAAAGTTTGATGCGATAGTTGCTTTGACCAAAGCTTGACAGCAGTCGCGTGTCGACTCGTGGCGTTGAACAAGGCGCTTGCAATAATGAATCCAGCAGCCACCAACACCATAACCCAAATCAACAGCCGTCTTGAAACTCTACGCAATTTGAATTGAGAGAACAGTGCCCGCCCAGCTGCTACAAAGGCAACAAGATATCTCAACTTTGGTTGCGCTCAAAGATAAGGTTGTAGTTTAAGTACGTCAGCCAAAGGTAGTGCTTTTGAATATAACCAGCCTTGCGCACGATGGCAGCCAGCAGTGATCAAGGCCTGTTGTTGTTCAGCGTTCTCGACGCCTTCGGCCGTGACTTCAAGGTCTAGCGTCTTTGCTAGATTAATAATCGCAATGATGATCTTCTTTTGCGTAGAATCGTGCAGCGCAGAGATAAAGCCCGAATCAATTTTCAGGCGATTGATTGGCATATTTGCCAGTCGTGCAAACGATGAGTAACCTGTTCCAAAGTCATCAATTGCCACTTCAACACCCAAGGTACGAATCGATTTCAGCTGCCCAAAGATTTCTGCTGCAGAATCAGCTGCATGACTTTCAGTCACTTCGATTTCAAGACCTTCTAAAATTTCGGGTCTTTCGTGCAAATCTTTAGTCAGCAAACCAAGCAACGTGCGATCGCGAAACAGCTGTGGTGAAGCGTTAAACGCGACTTTGGCACCCGGAAACGTCTTAATGATAGTTGGTAAGTCACTCAGCACTTGCGACAACAACGAACCACTTAAGCGTTCAATGAGTCGACCCTCTTCTGCGATCACAATAAACTCAGCTGGCGAAACGACACCGAAGACATCATCATCCCAACGTGCGAGCGCCTCAAAACCAATGATTTTTCCGGTACGCATATCAACTTCAGGTTGATAAAAGGGTTTAACCAGGTCAGACGTAATCGCTAGCGAGAGTTTCTCTTCAAGAAACCGTCTGCGCGAGACGAGATCACCTAAGGCCTCAGTGAACCAAGTCAAGCGTGCCCGACCCTGCTCTTTTGATAACTGAAGTGCCGCATCTGCCGCGAGCAACAATTCATTTATCGTTTTTGCCTGGTCTGGGTACACCGCACCGCCAGCACTTAAACTCAGTGAATACGACTGCTCATCGACCATGGTCGGTACACTGACCACAATATGAGACAAAGCAGCTTTTAGTTGATCGAGAAATTGCACTTGCTCAACTTCAACCACAGCAATGAACTCGTCACCCGAACGACGGCATAGGCTCGACCCGTTAGGCAAGACCATTTCTAGATAGGCCGCAACCTGAGCGATCAACTTATCGCCGTTCTCTGGGCCGTGCCGGTCATTGATCGTTCGCAGACGGTCAATGTTTAAAAATAGAAATAGAAATTGCTTACGGTTAATTTCTGGATTTGCAATCCGCTCTTGAAGCGCCTGACTAAACATGGCGTAGTTTGGCAACTGTGTAAGTCGATCTGTTGTGGTGAGTTGCCGCAGCTTTGCCTCGACCTCTTTGGTGTGTCGAATATCTGCAAATATTGAGACGTAGCCTTGTCGGACACCCTGCTCATCGAGTATTTTTGAGACCGACAAGAGAACTGGGATTGCACGATCACTTCGATCGACGAACACAGTTTCGCCGCGCCAGTGGCCTAAGTCAATTAGGCCGTCTCGAATTTGAACCGAACTGTTTTGCGCAGCGTTGTTGCGATACAGCATACCAGCGGGTCGGCCAATCAACTGCTCTCGGGCATAGCCCGTCACCTTCAGTAATTGCGGGTTGACATCGACAATCTTTCCGTCAACATCACTCACCAAGATTGCCTCACCTGCGGTAGTAAATACGTGATCTGTGATCCGAAGCTTACCGATTTTTCCTTGCTGTTCGATCAATAGCGCATGGATAGACTCGGTGACATGACTAATCACGTCTTGAGGAGAGTCTGACGGCAAGATCACGCTCTTGCCCGCAACAATATCGTGACTCAACGAGACAATATCGTGCATACGCGAATGCATATCTTTTGAAAAGACGCGAAGCTGAGTCTGATTCAAATACATCACAACGCCTGTTGCGATCAGTATCACCAACGCGCATGCACCCACCCAAAGCACTGAGGCACCAACGTAAAACGCCCAACCCAAGCCACACAGAACAATGACCAACCCAAATAGCAACGCGTACATGCGCCGAGCGACCCAGACGGATATTTCATTGCCAACATGTTGCACAGCCATTTCTTGCATCCTAAGTACGCTAGGTGTAAACCTTAACAGCGTTCAGAGCGGTTCTGCCCTTAACGCAAAGTGATAAATGCGAAGTGGATAAACCCTTGCACGATTTGTCCGGTTTTTGCACTAAACGCCGCCTCAGGCTAAATCATCAAGACCAAATCGCAGGCGAGCTTTAATAAATCGAACAGGCAAGCGAAGTCAAGGGAAACTCTAGCCATCACATCGCCTTAGTGGATTGAATCTTTTGAAGCCCTCTGCTGTAACACCCGTTCAGGAATTTCCCAGATCACCAGCTTAGGCGGTGTTTTCTTAAAGGCTACGCTTGAAAGATAAGCATTCATCGCACCAGAGAAATCACCGCCACTACGCGCAAGATTTGCCACTTTCGCGTTCAACTCTTTTTCAATAAATGACACAAAATTTGACGTACGCGAATACGAAGTACCGATCACGACAGTATTGGGCAAATCAGCATCACCGAACAAGTCGTCTGTTGACGCGCTCGCAGAGGCCGCCGAACTCGAGCCAAGCGGGTTTTTTATTCGCTCATCAACTTTGAAACTTGTCTCTTGAGCAATATCTAGCTCGGGCTGCATGGCTGTCGGCAACCAGTCAACACCAGCTAGACGGATCAAATCCCCGGGGCGACGGCTTTCAGTGCGCTTATCAATCACTATTGCCTGCGTTGGGGAAGGCATCACCTTCAATCGCAGGACTTCGGCACTGACAGCAATTGCCGCAGCGTGCGCACCTTGCTCAGTCCAGTGCGAATCTGATTTCAAAAAGGCAGCTTCATGCTTTTGCTTAAAGGCCGTGAGCGTGTCAGTCAGATCTAACGCGTCAACACCAGCACCTTTCAGTTCTGTCACCCACTGATTTGCACGTTGTGCGTAGCGAGTCGGGCGATGCAACATACCAAGCCGCGACGCTTCGATGCGGGTTTTATCCGGCACGACGACCACGAGTAATTTGATTCCTTTCTCGGACAAGGTTTTTTGAACCTTTAGGACATCTGCTTTACGTTGCGCCGCATTGCGCTGTGGTTGGTCATGCACAGTGAGTTCGTCACCAAGAAAAAGCCATCCCGGGGCGCCTCGCCGCACCCGCGGACCCAAATCGCCCGCAACCACCCAGCTCACACCACGTTCGATACGAGCGGCACTTGAAGGGACAGGGGCGTCGGCAAGCGCCAACGCAAAGGCCTGAGACACATCGCCACGTACGAAGGGCGACCACGCGATCCCATTTGGAAACAAATTTAGCTTCCCAAAACTTGTCGCATAAAGAGTCGATAGCAACCCAAACACGATAAACAACGCAAAGCATGCGCCTGCAAGAGGGCTCGCCTTACGATCACGGTCGGTGATCGGTTTGAGGCCAGCTTCTGGTGGAATATAGGGCTTGGTCATCAGAATTGAAAATACAAAAATGGAACGGCGCCGCGACTAGCGATAAGTGCGAACGAAAAAAGAAAACCAATGATCGGCCACACGGTTGCCACGAATACCACCCCGCGCCCAGACTGCCGCTCAACCCAGCCCTGCAGTAATGGCACCATCACACACGCAATCCCTAAGACGTAGGCTAACCAGTGCGAAGGTCGCAAAATCACCAGCATGGCATCACTTAAGCCAAAGCCGTTCAGACCAAACTGACCCGCATACATCTGCAAGCCACTATCAAAGGTATGCGCCCTAAAAATTGTCCAGGCTAGAAAGACAAATAACAATGTCAGCGTGCGCGACAATATGGTCGGCAAACTTCCTAGTTTGGCTTGATTCCAAAGTCGATCTACGCTTAACGCTACCCCGTGTGCAATCCCCCAAAGCAAGAAGTTCCAGCTATCTCCTCCATGCCACAACCCAGCAATTGCCATCGTGAGTAACAGGTTGACGTAGGTTCGCACCGGACCAAGTCGATTGCCACCCAAAGGAATATAGAGATAATCTCGAATCCAGCTCGAAAGCGACAAATGCCAGCGTCGCCAAAAATCTTGAATACTGGTCGCGAGGTACGGGTTATTAAAATTTTCAGGAAACCGAAAACCCAGCATCATGCCTAAACCGATTGCCATGACGCTGTAACCAGCAAAGTCAAAGAACAATTGCAAACCGTAACCGATACAACCTAACCAGGCATCTAAAAACGAAGGATTCTGCACCGCAAAAGCAACATCTACGACAGGCGCCAGCGTATCTGCGATCAAGACCTTCATTGACATACCGATCATCAGCCGGCGTGCACCCAACGAGAAGTGCTCCCAATCAAAAGGGCGTGAAACCAGTTCGCGCTTGACCCATTCATAGCGAATGATCGGGCCCGCAATCAAATGCACAAACATTGACTGATAGGCACCGAAACTCACAAAGCTTTTGTCAGCAGGAACGGTGCGGCGATAGACATCGATCAGATAAGAAATCGACTGCAGTACGATAAACGACAGACCAATCGGCAAAATGACCAATTGCCACTCAATTGACAGGGTACTCCCCGGGCCAACAAATCCATTGAGCGTTTCAACCAAGATATTTGAGTACTTAAACCAGCAAAGCAGCAACAGATTGATCGCAATGAAGGCGGTTAGCATCCAGCCACGCGCCCGTTGGGTCTTGGTCGCATCGATCGCTAAGCCCCCTACCCAACCCATCACGGCAAGAAACATGAATAGCAGCAGAAATACTGGACTCCACCACCCATAAAACACCCAACTGCAGAGCAACAGGGTAGCGTTACGGCGAGACGGCCCGACCAAGGCGTATAAAGCCAAAAAGGCGGGTAAAAAAATTGTCAAAAACTCAAGCGAAGCAAAAACCATAATCGTTTAGTGACTTGTAAAAGCGTTAACGCGCAACAGCGTCTGAGGCAATGAAAATACGTGTAGCGTCAACGACAGGAACGGCAAACACGCTATAGCGCTCACCCGCAGTCAATTCACCAAGCTCAAGCGGCGCACCAACTGTCTGATCGCCGCACAGCAATTGAACAGAAATTTTCACTGGATTAATCATGCGCCTTGTCAAGGCATTGACACCGAGCTTCTCGAACAACATGACGTTACGACCCACCACCTGTAAGCCGGCGTTGGCACACTTGGCACTAGCGTTATAAAACGCCAGCGATACCTTGAGTGCATTAAAGTCATCGGGCTCTTCACCAATCGTCACGTGTTTGAGTGTTGCGCCATCAGCCAAAGCAATCACACTGACAAACTCACCAGCCTTCACGGTTGTTGCAATCGCACTTTTGCTTTGCGCTTGCGTAAATTGGCCCTTAATATCGGACTTGGCACGAACAGGATAAAACACAGTCGCAGGCGTCTTAGCATCTAACTGGACTTTTGCCTGCGATCCTGCCGCGGTCAGTTCAAGCGCAGCGCCTGTGCCGTTAACAAACCTGACGAAAGACGAGTCGGCGCTAGGGCCGGTGGGATACAACGGAATATCGGCGGCATGGTTCAAGGAACTGACCGCACAACCAACAACACACAAGGCAACAGCCCAAAACCTGGTTGCATAGCTTGTGGATTGCGATACGCCAACTGTCTTATCTTGTATGGCAGAGAAAACTACACCTGCATGTTTCATTTTTTCAACCCTTGAACCAAAGGCAAAGCAGCCAGTGCTTTGGTGATATTTGCACTCCAGGCCTGATAGCCAGCCTGATTAAAGTGCTGCCCATCAACCGTGGCCCATTGGCCAGGTTTTGAAAATTTCAATGAATCGATGAACACGCAAGGCGCAACGTTTTTCTCTAAAAATCCTGCCATGAATTCAACACGCTTATCGTTCTTAAAATACTTGCCACCAGGGGTTCCCCAAGCAGGGCCAACCCAAACACAAGGCGTCTGGGTCGCAGCGATCTCTTTAGTAAGCCCGGTGATCCCTTGCCAAGCCCAGGCTCTTGGAAATGTCTCGTTGTCATAAGACGCCATGGTGTCGCCTAAGATAATCACCACAAGATTTGGCTTATCTTTCGCGATCAATTCTTTGATCGGGCTGGTCGTGGCAGCACGGCCTTTAAAAACGGTATCGCCTTTAAAACGATCGGCACCGCAAGGGACTTCGACTGTTTTTAGCCAATCGCTCGCTGTAGCACCACAGGCGCCAATCGCATGGACGGTTGCGCCTTGTGTCGTCAAGTCTTCATAAAGTGGATTCATCAAATAGCCGGGTAGTGAGAGGTGGCTCTCACCAAGCACCAGCATCGCAATTCCGGCAAGTGTTCCTGCTGCCATCTGTGTTTCCTTTATTTGCTATTCGCTAAGTTTTTCACCACGGTCGAAGCAAGAACGTTTTTAACAATTTCGCTGCCCCATAAGTCGTAGCCAGCAGCCGTGAAATGCTGCCCGTCTGAGGTGGGCCATTGCCCTTGCTTAGAAAACTTCAACGAGTCGATGTATTCACAGGGTGCGACCGTAGTCGCTAACAAATTTGACATTTGCTGAACACGTGCGAAGTTTTTACCGAACGGACCGCCCTCTGTCCCCCAAGCAGGTCCCACCCACATGCACGCGGCACCCGTCTTAGCAATCTCTTTGGTCAACGCTGTGACTTGCTGCCAAATCCACACCTTTGGAAAATCTTGCTTATAGCCAGCCATCGTGTCGCCCATCACCACGATCACGAGCTTGGCCTTATCAGCTGCGACCAGATCTTTGATCGGCGTGGTTTTGGCTTCTTTTCCAACAGTCGTTGGCGCGGCCTTCCCTATACGCTCGGCACCGCAGGTCGCAGGCACTGCGCGAATCCAATCTCCAGCAGGCACGCCGCAGGCAGCAAGTGAATGCACCTGCGCGCCCTGCTGCAGCAAACCGTCATGCAACGATTTAATAAGATAGGTTGGCATCGACAGATGGCTGTCGCCGATCACCAATACGGTCAAACCCGCCAACAACGCTGAAGCCATAAAAACACTCTTAGAAAAAGTTATAAACCGTAGGGAGAAACGTAGGGGCTCATTGGCATCAGCACAGGCCCTGTTCTTGGATAAAAGCTAAAGCGTACATACATGCCCGCGCCCCACTGTCGGTAATTGCTGGAGTTATCAAGCTGTACCAAACCACCCAAGAACGCGTAACGACTCAACTGATACTCGCCGCCAGCTGAAAGGTTGTAAGCAACCCCAGACTGACTTTGAGCCTCATAGGTGGCAGTGCCGGTGCCTCCGCCACCCAAGGCCAAGACGCGCGCCATGGCAGCATTCGCTGCCGCCTGCAGATCACCGTTATTTGGAAAATAATCTGACGCACTTTGTGAAAACTTTTGTGCCCCCAAAGCGCCAGAGATTCTGTATGAGAAATCGCCTGACCGCTGAGCCCAACTCAGTGGCAAAGTCAATGCATAATATTGCTGAGGGCTAAAGTAACCCCCTTGTCCATAGGTATAGTTGCTTAGGTTTTTGTTGTAGAACATGCTCGCCGCATTGACGCCTAGGGTAAGATTTTCGTCGTTCGTTTTAACGAGGTTCCAGTACATCCCTAAGTTTGCATCCGCACGCGTGTTCGCCGCCACGTTGTGACCGTTGAGTGCAAATAAACCTGCCGAGCCTGTGACACCGTAGCCACCAAGATCTTTCGACAGTTGTACACGCGCGCCAGTTGACATCACGGCGCCCCAGGTCTGCCCCGTCACACTGTCTCGGGTACCGGCAAACGACAGCACGCTATCGACCACAGGACGACTTGACGCGCTAATACTGTAGTACCAGGTATTCTCCTGATCCAACATCCCGTCAAACTTAATGCCACCTGTCACATTGCTATATTGAAAGCCAACAGGCGTCACGCCAATGTCAGCCGCAAAACCAGGCGTCTTATAGCCCAACGACCAACCCACTCCCCGGCCAGTTTGCTCGGTTGGATAACCAGTGAGCCCCGCAAGTTGGTCAAAGGCGGCATTCGGGCCACCACCAAAGGTGCTACGCGAGTAAAAATCAGTACCAATTGCCCCGGCATTCAAAGACACCGACGTCGCACTCAAGCTGAACTTACCGTCACCAAAGGGCAAGCGCATTTCAACCGGCACTTCAATGTCACTGAGCTTACCGCCACCAGACGTCCCGTTGCGATTTCGGACTTGCAGTCCGATCAACAACTCAGGTGCGCGCTCTTGTTTGATCAGGTCTAATTCGGTTGCCATCGTCATCGGGGTACCAGTCATGGTATCTGCCACTAGCACCGGATCCGTCGTAGGACCATTACCACTGACGCTAAACGCATTGGGAGCTTGCCCGCCCGGCGTATTGGGCCGCTCTGACAACAAGGCACCCGCTGCCACACGACTGGGCGAGCCTGTTGAAACGTCAGAGGGGCTTGCAGGTGCAGGTAAGCCCTGCAACGCAATCGCACGCTCAAACAGCTGTTCGGCTTTGGCGATTCGGCCTTGTGCTCGGTACATTCGAGCGGCAGCGGCTGTGACCTCGACATCATCCGGAGCTAATTCGAGCGCTTTGGTGAGCGATGCCGCCGCAATAGTATTTTCTTTGACTTGCGTTGCGATTTGCGCAGCATTTAACTGCAATTCAACGTTATCGGGCGTTTTGGCGACAAGCTCTTTGAACACCTCAAGTGCCTTACCTTTTTCGCCAGCTGCTGCGTAAATTCGAGCCTGCGCCGCATTGACTTGAATATCGCTTGGTCGTTGTGCTAACAAGGGCACAAGTCTGCTGTTGGCCTCGGTTAGATCACCGCGTTCACGCAACAAGTCAGCCTGACGAACCGAGTAGGTAAACAGCAAATCGTCGAAGAGACGCTTCTCGTCGCCCGATAGCTTACGGGTGCTAACCGCGGTCAAAATCTTGGCGCACTCTGCGTCTTGATTGGTACGTAATAACAATGCTGCGTATTGCAGCTGCAACTCGGCATTAGGTAGCTTTGAACCCGCCATTGCCTGTCGCAAGAGATCCAGACCTTTGGTCGGCTCACCAATATCTGCGAAGGCCGTAGCCAAGGCTCCTGTGAACTCGACCGTCTTCGTCAAACTCGCTTGGTTACTCGTTAAGACAGCAAGAGCCTCAACCTGCCGATCTTGTTGCGCAAGGTTCGTCGCACGATTCAATTCTCTGTAAGCCTGAACGCGAGTTTGCAAGGCGACCATATCCGGAGAACGCTCTTTGACCGGGATCCGATCAAGCAACGCCGTAGCACCCACCCAGTCGCGTCGCTGTGTCGCGAGCAATGCGCCAGCAAACAGTACGCTTGCATCGGTTTGATTACCTGCAGACAAGCTATCGAACATGACACGTGCTTTGGCTGTTTGACCTTGCTTCAAATACGTTTGCGCCAGCTCGAGCCGGATCCAAGGATTATCGCGATCATTTTGCATCGCCGATTCAAGCTCTGTTACCGCCTGAGCAGAGTCGCCACGGCGTATCGCGGCACGCGACAAGCCCGTTGAGTACGAAGCTTTCAAACGATTCATCTGCGCCGTACCACCGACTTGCTCAGCGGTCACACCCTGCAGTAATTGTTGTGCAGCAGCTAGCTTATTGTTCAGTGCCAGCACACTAATCAAGCCGCTTAACGCCACCGCGTCTTTTTTATTCTGTGCCAAAATCGCACGATAGGTTTTTTCGGCAGCGTCGTACTCACCCGCTTCAACTTGCAACCCAGCTAGCGCTAGTTGTGCACCGCTTTGCTTGGGGTCTAGCCGGACCGCTTGCTGATATAGGTTGCGTGCGCGGCTCGTATCACCATCGCGCTGGGCCGAGCTTGCCTGTTCGATTAACTGAAGATAACGCACATTACCCAGCGCGGCGCCCCACGTTTGCCCACCTGGCTGCGCAACGGCACGCCCAAGCAGTTGCTGAGCCTCATCAAGCTTATTCTGCTGCAAACGAATAATGCCTAGCCCGCCAAGCGCATCCGCATCGTTAGGGCTTTCTTTCAAGCGCTTTGCAAACTCAGCCTCGGCCACCGTACGATCGCCTCGTTCAAGCGCTGTAAAGCCCGCCGTCACGGCAGGGCTTGCGGCAGCCCCTGTTGCAACTTCAACGCGTTTTGTCGCCTCGTCACGCATTTTTCTAATTTCAGCGTCATCGGGATGAGACTTTAGATACGCATCGTACAAAGGCACATCGACTGACCGCGGTAATTCAAGCCATACCAACGATTTACGCCAAAATTCATTTGCCTCGCTTTGCACACTAGGTATCTTCGACAAGCGCGAGAGTTGGTCAATCGCCGTGATTCGTGTTTCGCCGGTTCGGGCTAACAACTTTGCCACCGCGAGTGCAATTTGAGGATCATCGGGAGATTCTTTTGCCAGTCGCTCTAGCCCACGCCTCGAGGGTTCAAAACCATCGGTCGAGTACCCTAGAAAGTTGTAATACTCGAGAGCAATATCGCCAAGCGGTTCTTTACCGGCGAATATCTTTTTATAAATTGCAACCGCCTGATCAGCCTTGCCACTTTCTTGTAATAGCCTGGCTTCATACAGTAGCTTTTCATTGGCAGGCGCACGCAAGCTTAAGTCTTGCTGCAACAGCGCGACGTAGCGACCTGAGGTGTCGACTTGCTTAATTTTGTCCACATAGGCCTGAGCCGCTTCGAGCCGATTTGAATCTAACTCAACCATCGCAAGACCGTACAGGGCGCGTGCGTCAGAGGGATTAATAATCAAAAGCTTCTTCCAAGCCTCGGCGGCGCGCTCGCCATTGCCCTTAGATTTCCAATACAACGCTTGTTCAAGCAATACCTTTTGCGCAGCATTCTGCGCGAAACCCGCCTGAGGGCCAAAGGCAAGCAACAGACCTAAAGCTAACGTACTGCGGCGTAAGAGCATGATTTTTCCCAATGAAATTTTGCTTGTCCGTTCTTCAAGAACTGATACCGACCTTCTGTCCACCCAAAACCGAACAGGCTTAAGGCGTAGTCGTAATAAGGTGGCCGTACCGGAAACATCCTTCGATCACTTGCGCTGGCGATCTGCATCTTGCGTGCGCGCTGCGCTTGTTCGTCAAAAAGTTGCGTAGCACCAAGGGCTTTCAGATACGGCAGCACTGCCGCTGAAAAGCCAAAGGGGGCTTGTCCAGAGACGGTACCGGTGCTCACTAAAACATTTTCGGGTGGCTGCCTGTTCGCAGCGATATAGGCTTGCATCCCCGGAATGGTCTTGAGCACCTCTGACGCCAAGGGATCCTCTTTTGCAGTCATCCCTGCCCAAAGATAGACACGAATGGCGTCGTAGCTACCACGATCACCGCCAAGTTCGTCAATACCAAAATATGCCTTACCGCTCTTTGGCCGCACGTAACTCACCCAGTCTGCCGCAAAACCCTTTGGACTTGTCGCTTTGAGAAGCCTTGGGGTATTCAAGGCGATCTCAGTCCAAGGACCATTGGGCCGAAGCTCGGCCAGTCGCCGCAACAAAGGAATTGGTAAATAGCTTGGGTTGAGCCGCCAAAGATCATCGGGCTCGACAAAACTGACCCGCCCAGAGGACAACATTTTTCCGAAATTGGGCAAATCAAGAATCAAATACTTCTCAATCGTCGCCAACACCTTGTGACCTTCTTCGGTGTAGTCTGCACGCTGCCAAAGCCGTCCCGCCTCAAGCAGCAGGTAGGCGATCCAGACATCTGAGTCAGACGCCGAGTGACCATCCAATACCTTCCAGGTGCCGTCTTCAGCTTGACCCCAAAGCCATGCTGGCAAGCGAGTGTCTAAATCATTGGCAAACATATTGCGAACGGTCCAACGCCAAATTTTTTCAAAATTGAGTGGATCGTTTGCGATCAGGGCAAAAAACATTGCGTACGATTGACCCTCCGACACACTGTCCGCCTTTGGCGGAAAAGAGTAAATCACTCGTCCATCGGCAGTGACGAAAAATTTTAAAAATTCGCTCCAGAGCGACCAATCTTCAACCGCGCACACTAGGCGGCCTGACGCCACTGTCGGAGACGCTTGCGCTTGCACCTCGGGTGTCACACGCGATTGAGTGGGCACCTTGGTTTGGGCCGGCGTTTGCGGTGCCGAGGCCGAGGCAGGTGCAGGAATCGTCACGGCTAGCGTTGGCGTGCACACCGACAGCAGCACGCTTACACAAAGCGGTTGCCACTGCCGTGTAAGACACGCAACAACCGCGCTAGCTTTGACGACCACGTTTTACACCATCGGCGACTGCTAAACGACGTTTTGCTAAGGACCGCAAGAATACAAACGCTACGATCGCTAACAGTAAGGCAGCAGCCAAAGCAGTCAGCACATAAGCGCTGAGGTTTCTTGATAGTGTCCATTGTGTTTGCTCAAACCAACCGAGTTTTCCAATGTGATACGACTGCTCGGCCACGAGCGACTCAATTTTTTTGGCACGCACCAAGGCCAGGCTACCTTCGAGTTGTTTGTCGTAACCTTCACCGCCAATTAGAGCGCTGATACCGTCTCGTAAGCCCTGCGCTTCGACACCCCACAAGAGCACAGCACTACGACCACTTTTTAAGGGAGACTCAAAACCTGCAAATAGTGCACCATCGGCAACACTAGTGAAAGTCACCTCTGAACGCGCCAACCTTGCGTTCGCAACTGGATCTGGGCTCACATACTGACGAGCTTCATAGATTAAGTCAGACAAGCTCAAGCGTTTAGCTCCGCCCAAGCTACCTGGTAACGCGCTTGCCCACTGTTTAAGCAAAGGTTGATTCGAACCCGATGCCACCAACAACAAATCTTTGTCAGCCACTGTGGCAATGCGCTCAGCTTGCGTCACGGTAACGGCTGTCGCTGGATAACCCGTTGACTCGCCCATACGCCCCAGCAACTCTAAATAAGTTGAATACTCTTGCAAGCTTGGGGTATCGGGCAGCACTACTGCCGTTTGTGACAAGTCCGCCAGACGAGTAAACGGAAATCCAAGCGTATGGAAGGCGCGTAAGTCTGGCATTGCCATAAAGTGCGAAAACCCAGAAATATCCAAGGTAGACGTCGGTTCGATCGCACCACGCATATTGTCAACAACAATATCGCCACATTCGCCGGTCTTGATGTAATCGTATTGATAGCGCAATTGCAATTGTGATCTTGGGTACAGCGCGGTCAAAGGCAAACTGAGCTTACCCACCATCGATTGCGTTTCATCGGCTTGAAGTTTTTCAAGCACAGTGCCCTCGCCCCACACACGCGAACGAACCTTACCGTAAAGACTGTCATCAAGTGTCAGACGCTCTAATGGAAACAGAATAAATGATTTCACTAACTGATCATTGATGTTGACCGTCAATGACGAATTTTTAGATGTTGCTTGTGGCGTGTAGCGATACCTCAAGTCGACAGGTACCCCAGCAACTTTAGGACTGTATAAATCTGGCGGTATCCGTAAATTCAAACGTATTGGACCCGGATCATAGCCGGTCACGTTCATCGCTTGAGCTGAACTTAACTCGCCGAACTTGACAGCGCGATCGGAGGGCAACCAGTTTGGTGCATCATAGGGACGACGCGCAATGATGTCAGTCACACCGGTGATTGCTGCCGTCTGGCCAGACAGCACCGAGCCACCCAGGGCGAGCGCATTTGCAGCCTTTTTCAACTCAACGCTATCGCGGCCCATCACAAGAAGCAGCTTGCCAAAGGGGTCGCCAGGATTTGTAACCACAGAAATCGTTGGGCCGGAGATGGCTGCGATTTGCACGCCCGGCACTGTCGGTTTCGCATTTGCAATCAACACGATGGCATTGCCTTTCGCCGGCACTGTGTTCATCGTGACCGGAAATCGTGCACCACGGCCACTCGCCAACGCACCGAACCAAGACGACACAACGCCACCGGCCTCAAGCATCGTATTATCAAGCGCACCCAAAAAGACAAATGGCAGACTGAGCGCGCGTGCATCACGTTGATCCATGAAGGGTAACGGTAACAGTGCCAGATCATTAGGCAGAGCAATCGCTTGTGTCACAAGTTCTAGTACGCTCTTATTGCTGATCGTTGCCCACAGAGCATTATTGGTTGGATCTTCGCACTGCAACGTGGTGCGACCGATGAGTTGCAATGTCAACTGGTTGTAGTCTGAAATCAAACGAACTGGCAGCTCGATGGTGCGCTCGAGGCTTTTACCACCGTCAACTTTCTCAATTGGAATACTCGCCGCGACATCACCGTTAATCAGCACATTGAGTTGCGACCCATCGTTCAGTAAGGCAGGAGAAAAGCCATAACTCAAGGTCAATGTTGCCTTTGAAATGACCTCGTCAGCGCGAACGTTAAACCGCACACCATCACGACCATCTGCACCTCTTAACGTCAACGTACCATTAGCGCCCAGCTGGCGCAGTGTTTGCTTAACAGTACGAGTCCCTTCGCCAGAGGTCACGGTAGCAGACGATTCAATCGGCGAGACCGCCGACGGTATTGCCGGTGCGGGTACCGCCGAAGCGGGAGCAGGAACTAAGGAGGCGGGAGCAGGAACTAACGAGGCTGGCCTGGGCACTTGTCCAAACGCCAAGGGCACAGCACCAAGTAGGCTTGACAGTACGAGTGCCGAAATACAGACTCGAAAAGCACCACTCGCGCTTGAGTCAAACAATCTGACGAAAACATTCTCTTTCATTACTGACTCTTGTGAAGTGTGCATATGTGCGAAAAACATCCCTACGCCCTTCGTTTGACGAAAGCGCCGCGAATACCGCTGCGGATCAAGCCATACAAATTGACAAAGCCATGCCCAACTACGTTCTTGATCGATGTCATGGGCTTATCTTCTGTATGCTTATCCCACTCTGTGGCCCACATGTCTGCGCGACCAAAGGTCATCTTGGCGAGTTCTTTAGTTTGTTTGAGCGTCAGCGAGTCATCAAACTGAATGCCGACGAACTGGCCCCCCGTTTGTACGGTTCCAGGAAACGTCGACTCCTTTTCGCCTCGGAAGATCGAGACGTGAACTCGCTCGCCAATGTCCCACTTAATTCCATTGTCCTTGGGCAACTTGAGTCCTAACCCCGTACTTGAAAAGTTTGCGGTTTCGCACATCACTGTCCGGCCATTTGCCCGGCTCACTGTGGCCGGGAATGTCGCTTTGATGCGGGGGGTGTGCCTGATTTGGCGTGACTCATTCGCAACGTAGGCACTCGCGCTGAGGATCACCGTGTTGTAGACCACCCACACACAGTTAATCAAAGCAGTAAAAGGTTCATCTGAGCCTCGCAGCAACTCTGTAATACCAAAGACCGCGCAGATAGCATTCACGGCCAAGAGCAACACGTAAGGCACTGCCATTTTCCAGTCGTAATACTCTTGGTCGATTTTTCCGCCCTTGGCAGTGACGTTGAACTTACCCCACTTGGGATTGAGCAAGGCCATCAGCACTGGCATCGAGATGTACCACGCCAATACTGTCTCGTAGACTTCGTTCCAGAATGAATGCCTGTGGTTACCCTGAATTTTTGAGTTAGTCATACTCGCAAGTACGATGGCTGGTAGCGCATACGCCAGCACCATTGAGGTGGTGGCAGTAAACACGTGTGCGCCAAACACCAAATAAGCCACTGGCGCACTTAAGAAGATCAAACGCGGCAGGCCATAGAAAAAATGCAACATCGCATTGACGTAACAAAGACGTTGACCGAGCGTCAATCCGGGACCGAATAACGGGTTATCAATTCTAAAAATTTGCGCCATACCGCGGGCCCAACGGATTCGTTGACCCACATGGCTTGAAAGGTTTTCAGTGGCTAAACCGGCGGCCTGCGGCACGGCAAGATACGCCATGTTGTAGCCGCGGCGGCTCATTTTTAAAGCTGTATGTGCATCCTCTGTGACTGTTTCTACCGCAACGCCACCAATTTCTTCTAAAGGCGCGCGACGCAATACCGCGCATGAGCCGCAAAAGAATGAGGCATTCCAGATATCGTTACCGTCTTGGACAAGACCGTAAAATAATTGGCCTTCATTTGGGACTTTGCCGTGAGTTTCAAGATTTCGCTCAAACGGATCGGGCGAAAAGAAAAAGTGCGGCGTTTGAACCATCGCCAACTTTGGATCACGTAAAAATGACCCCATCGACAGCTGTAAAAAGGAACGTGTTGGAATATGATCGCAATCAAAAATAGCGACGAAATCGCCATTGGTGCGTTTAAGCGCTTCGTTTAAGTTTCCGGCTTTAGCGTGACGATTGTTGTCACGCGTAAAGTAGATTGCGCCACACGATTGAGCAAATTCCCTGAACTCCTCTCGACGGCCATCATCTAGCAAATAGACTCGCAGTTTATCGGCGGGCCAGTCAAGCGTCAGCGCAGCCAATACAGATAAACGTACAACCGATAAGTCTTCGTTGAAAGTCGGAATAAATATATCAACGCTCGGCCACTCAGACGTTGGGCGGTCAATCATCACTGGCTGGCGCTCAAGCGGCCAAGCCGTTTGGATATAACCAAGTACCAGGCAGGTAATGCCGTAAAGCTCTGCAAACAATAGTAAATAGCCAAAAACAGCGTCGGCCGTCGTCTCAAACTCAAGGGTGACAGTCAAGCGCCAGTAAAGATATCGCAAAGTCATCAAGAGCGAGATGCCGATCATAATGAGGATACCGCCACGCCCCCAAGACAGTCGACGAAGTTTTGAGGCCGCCACAAAGGCGATCACGGCAATCACCGACTGTTGAACGAGATCTAGCGGAACTGCGATAACGATCGCGAGCAACAATACCGCCAGAGCGGCAGTGACAACACGGATAAAGTTGCTTTCCCAGATTGAGGCATTTGCTATTTTGCCGCCAAGCCGCTCTAGCTTTTCAGGCATCTCGGTAAAAGAGAAAAGACTCATGCGGCTGCGACTCCGACGGTGTCAGCATTGAGCAAACGCTCAACGGCCTGAACGCACAGTTTGACATCATGCGCGCCACGACTGAGTGGGTCATACTCTTGTAAATCTTTGCTGTACGCCAAGGCCTCGGGGATGGCTTGGTCTTGATGGATCAGCACGATCGATTTTTTGCCAAACTTTGCAGACATCATGTCTGTTACGTCATCGGCCAGTTGTTTGACACGATCAACTTGATTGATCAGAAGCAAATATCCCAAAAATTTCTTTCTACGTGAACAGTACTGCTTAATCAAACTCATGATCTTTGGTAGCGTGGCATATGAGGCCGCATCAGGCAGCGCCACAATCACAGCAGCGTGAGCAGCAGCAAGCGCTTGCGTTAAATACACCGACGCTCCAGGGGGGGTGTCCAACACAACGACGCAGTCGTCTGCTAACCCCAGGAGAGCAAGCTGGTCTCGTAACAAGGTTGGATTCTCACGAAGATCTTGCTCAAAGTCGAGTCGATCACCCTCGTTGATGGATCCGTACGGCAGAACATAATCGCCAGTATTACCCTGTACAACACTGCTGCGCCAGTCATCGCCCGATAACACCGCACGAGCCAATCCCCCCACGTGTCGTGGAGAGACACCAAAATGCAAACGCAACGCGTTTTGAGGGTCTAGGTCCACTGCCAGAACACTTTTTCCAAGACGGCGCAAGCCAGCGCAAAGATTTGCACTGACAGTCGTTTTGCCGACCCCACCCTTGCCGGAGACAATTGCAATAATTTTCACGTACGCTTCATCCGTTCAAACAACAAAGATTTTTTACCTTCGGCAACACCAGCCGCTGTCGGTGTGCTGCCGGATAAGCGGCTAAATAAAGCAGCAAGAGGCCGAGGCTCTCCTGTTGCGCGCATGCGCATGTGCGTCAAGGTCACAACTGAGACTGGCTCTGAGACCGTTGGCAAAACAGGTTTTTCAACCTTACGGACAGTGGGCTCGGCAGAAACCACTTTAGTTGGTGCTGCAGGCTCGCCAACCACCACTTTCGCTGCTGCCACAGGCTCAGCGGGCACGCGCTGACGCCTCGGGTTCGCAACCACCGGGGCGATTTCCTCTTCAATAAATGCCTCTAGATCATCGCCAAGCTCGTCGTATTCAGACGCAGCCTCATCCATCAAAG
>Ga0114974_10001009_pt1 | contig 22501 bp, 18 predicted proteins | sample S_130206_EF_Meta_FD_87318 | JGI IMG/M metagenome (GOLD analysis project Ga0114974, IMG submission 87318) | Freshwater microbial communities from Lake Simoncouche, Canada to study carbon cycling - S_130206_EF_MetaG | ecosystem: Environmental > Aquatic > Freshwater > Lake | place: Lake... | reverse complement strand
TATACCATGTTAAGATGCATGCAACAAACTATACAACCGTTTCGCCACAACAGGCCCCACTTTCCGCTTCCCTACCACAATCGCTGCCATAGTCGCCTCATCCGCCTCGAAGACCTTTGTAAAAGATCCCAGCGTGGAATAAAGGGCTGCCGCAACCGCAGCTGAAACGCCGGGGCAGCATTGTAAAACTGTAGCGGCGAATACCGTAGGATCCTCCTTATTCGCGCGTTTGCTGATAGACACTGTAGACGCATAGGCGACGGAGCCCGCGTCCGTTGCATAAAAAATAGTCGGCTCGGCCAAAATCTGCTCCAATAGGAGTTTACAGGCATTTGCGGTAGAATCGAGACTCGCCGTGTGCTGCACGGCAACACCATAACGGAGGGAGAGTCGATTCAAGTATTTCTGGAGCGCCTGTTCGGTCATTTTGCCGTAGATACGATCCATGGAGCCCTCGATCATATAGAGAGGCTTGGCGCCTCGTTCCAAGCAATAGGTTACGAGACGCGTCCGCTGTTCTCTGTAGCGACCGTCCATGATCGACGCCTCCAGGTCCGCGACGGTTTTGCGCTCAATCACGAGACCGCCACGACCGATCTCCTCGCCACTTAGGCCGATCCAGATGTCGCCGACCGGAAGCATTTTCACAGGCCATCCGAGAAGAGGGATAAGATCACGCTCACGGTTATCAACGTAGCACGATATCATTTGAATGGGATAGGAGTTAGGGTTTAGACGAGATGACGAGAACCCTTGCCGGCCTTCCTTTGCATATCCGCTTTAATCGCATTATGATAGCATTCCGCTCTAAGATGGCCGAGACCTGCCTCACATGCTTCAGAGAATGGTGGGCTACCAGCCCTTTCCCAATCAGCCTTTGCTCTTCGCAGTTCTTCTTGATGCCCTCCACCTGCCTTTCTTGTCATTCCTTCCCCGAACAGTCTTTTAGCCCATGACTTTTTAAACATCTTTTTAGCAAGCCGTTGTAGGTCGAGTTTACGAGGAGATGTTTCCATGCTCGCAATATGCTTACGTAGATCATTTTCATTCGGGTATTTCTCTAGAAGATCGGCCATGGTACCCTGTAAGTTAGAGTTATACGAAGCTTGACTCGCCATTCTGTTTCTCGTACGCGCGTTATTGTTTGCCTTCTTTTTATTCATTGCGGCATTACGTTCCTTGTATGGTGCTAGTATTGTATTGACTCTTCTATTAAGAGGCGTGCCATCTTTGCATCCTTGAGGTTTCTTAATAACCATATACGCATCCTCTTTTCCCTTTTTATAAAGATATATTCCTTCTACGCGATCCTCACCACCCACTCTGTCTTCACGATATTCAAGCATGAAGTTGTACACTGGAAATGGGCTGTTTTCTACAACATCGCACAATAATGAATCATTCAGTTCGACGCCCTCAGTCTTTAGATAATAAATAAGCTTTCCCAGCATAAGGGCCTGCTGTGTGCTTGACATTGGTGTAGTGGGAGTCTCTCTTCCAGCCCTTACTATAACCCCGTGATCATCAAGAAATGTGTTAACAGTCTCTCCTGGACCTAAGCCTATATTGCTGGCTATTTGATTCTTGAGAGTCTTAGGTGCATTGGTTTTTTTAGACCAAGGCCATCCTCCACCACCTCTCTTGTGAGTTGTCATTCTAATATAGTAGACTACAAAAAATAGTTTACTATATTATTATATTCACGTCGACATTAATACCAGTCCTTCTTTGGCTCCGACGGAGCAAACATCCGCTCGAGGCCCGGCGTCCAGGCCTGGAAATCCCACTTGCCCATGCGCGTTCTAGAGCCCCCAGGCGTCGTATCATAATAGGGGTCCTTTGAAGCGGCCATATCAGCCGCCGCGGATGGAACGCGGATAACGGCCTCACCCGCGGGCCGAACCGGACCCGTCGAAGCCGGAGCCTCATCGCCCTCATATACGATCTTCTCATCCTTACGACGAACGCCGACGATCTCATAGACATTCGTGCCCTTTTCGTGAGCGACCGTCGGGACGAGCCCCTTTTCGTCATAAATCTTCCGAATCAGGTCATCGGCGTCGCGCACGTCGTAGGTAATCTCCTTACTGAGGCGCTTCGGCACATAGGTCTGGAGCGTGGCCCGCTCGCGCATCTCCGCTGCATCCGTATCGGGAGGAGCCATCGACCCCCCATTGACACCCTGGTACGGCTTCGCATCGTCGGGGACAGTCTGGCTCGCATTCTGAAACGACTCCTTCAGTCCCGCCTGGAACTGCGTCGACGACGGGGGCAGCCCCGACCAGTCCATCGGGCGCTGGCTCATTAACTTGTCCCGGAGTGCCATGGAAACTTCCCGATCATTCTCATTATTCTCGATAGCAATGTATTCGTAGTCATCCATGTCTCTAATCGCCTTGGTCGCTGCCGGGCTAGATGTCGTCTGCTCCATAATCACACGCCCCGAGTCGCAGTCCTTTGCTAAAACAGGGCTCCCCGCCGGCGCGATCATGGCGGCGCTGGGCATATTCGAGCCGGCGCGATCCTGGAACCCATCCTTATGAAAGAGTTGTGTGGCGAGAAAAAGGAGGCATAACCCTATCAATATATATTCCAGACCCTCCATCGGCCGATTCTATATAGGGTTTTTAAAATCTAGAGGCATTATAGATGTCCTCCATTTCACGGAATAGACGTGGCAGATTTAAGAGTGTTTCGAAGTCAACAAAGAAGTCATCGAAGAGCCTTGATATTGTATCGAAGGCGCAGATGCACAAGCTCGAGGCCATGCTAAAGAAGATGAATCTCACTGTGGTACTTGTCTATGCCGATTGGTGCGGCCACTGTAAGACATATAAGCAGGATGTGTGGAAGCAGCTACTGGCAACGGGCAATAAGCGGGTCGGAATGGCGGCGCTCAATGAGAAGGCACTCGCCGACAGCCCGTTTAAAAATGCGAAGATCAACGGCTACCCGAGCGTTCTGATTTCCGGGCCGGATGGAAAGCCGGCGGAGTTCAGAGATGAGTCTACCGGTGAGCCGACGAATGCCATGCCCAATGCCAGAGATGTTGGCATGATGAAGGGGCTTATTTCCGGTGCTAAGTCTGCTCCTAACGTCAGCGGTTTTCCCAAGACAATCTATATTGGCAGAAATGATGAGGTCACAAAGAGGGCTGAGGAGACCTCCGGATCTGAGGGCGTAGAACAGGCTGAGGAGCTGGGGGTCGAAAGTAAGTCTCTTCTTAACTCGCCGAACTCTACAGCCGTCTCTGAGAGTGAGGAGACTCCTGCTGCTGAGAATGAGAGCGTTGCTGCCGAGAACGAGAGTGTTGCTGCGAACGAGAACAATGCCACGCCTGCCGAGAATGAGGCCACGCCTGTCGAGAACGAGGTCGCCGAGAACGAGGCCACACCCACAGATAACGCCACAGCAATCCTCGTAAACAGCGAGAGCCCTGTTACATCAAAGGTGTTGCCCCCAAGCGCGTCGGATGATCTTCTTAATACGAATGCCACTGTAACAGCGGTCTCCGGTCCTGCGAATTCAAGCCAGCTCGGCGGATCGCTCTATATGGCCCTTCTCGAGTCGGCGAAGGTGACTGCCCCCGCGGCGATTCTAACGGCTGCGGCGGTCATGAAGTCGCGCCGTAGACGCAAGATCGCCAAGCGCGCCACTCGCGCCAAGTAAAAATTGAGCACACGCCCCACCGACCTTTAAGCACAACATGGACGTCTCGATCTCTTCCTACAATGGTATCCAGGCTCTCCGCATCAAGATGGCTCCCGTAGAACAGCAGACGCCCACGCACTTCGTACTCCTGCTCGACACGAGCGATTCCATGAATGAAAACAACAAACTCGAACACGTGAAGTTCTGTTCGAGTCTGATGTTGAAGCTGATGACACCGGTGGACAAGCTGTCGCTGATCGCCTTCGGTGAGAATAGCCGAACTCTTCTGTCGGCCGTACCCACAGATGCGGCACACTGTAGCATGATCGCCGAGACGATCCAGGGGCTCGAGACGGACGGCTGTACGAATCTCTCGGCCGGTCTTGCCAACGTCGTTGAGCTGCTTAGCACGGATACGGGTCTGAAGCCGATGCTTCTTCTGCTCACGGACGGCCATGCGAATCGGGGCGTCTCGAAGGCTGACGGGCTGAAGCAGATCATGGGCAGTATCCAGGAGAAGTACCCGGCCCTCGGCTTCTCCGTGATTGGCTATGGCCTTGATCACAATGCCGATCTTCTCAAAGGGTTTGCCGAAGACATGCACGGCGCCTACAGTATTGTAGAGAGTCTGGAGGATGCCGCGCTCACCATGGGCGAGGCCCTCGGTAGCGCTCTCTCCTGCGTGGCCCAGAATGTTGAGATTCACTGCGCGCCAGGCGCTGTTGTAGAAGGCCCCTATACCTCGATCGGCGGCATTATTCGCGTGGGTGATCTCTACAGTGGGACGGAGTCCCTCTATCTGCTGAAGACGGAGAGCTCAGTGAAGGTGCGCGGTATGACCGTTCCGGCCATGACCCCCTTTTCCGTGGAAGCCGTAGCAGTGGAGGCCGGGCGCCAGGCGGACGTCGAGCTCACGTCACTCCGGTATAACTGCTCGGCCCTGTTCAAGCGCCTCAGCCAGTGTGAGCGGCTAATCCCTGCAGATTTGGAGGCGGATATCGCGGCCTTCAAGACCCGGCTCTCGGACCCCTTTCTGTCAGGCCATGCTATCACGGCCATGCTTCTCTCTGAGGTGACTTCCATGGAGGCCGCGGCTCAGGCGATTCGCGATGGGCATGGCCGCGACGTGCAGGCCCAGGCAGCCCAGCACGCGGCCTTCACCTCTTTGGGCCGCGGCACAACGCGTCCAATCACGGAACATGCTACAGATCCTTCGGCGACTGTGCTCAGCCCTACGCGGTCCGCTGCACAGCAGCGGGTGGCCTCTATTATGCAGACGATGTCGCAGAGCGGCGGGAATATCTAATGTCTTGGTAGAATGAGTTCAACTATAGAACAAGTTGATGCCTTGGAGTTTATTAATAATATGCTTGAAAAACTCATTAAAACGGAACTTACTACTGTTGGACCTCTCCTCCCAACAGTGAAACAGTTTCTCTTAGCGGTTCCTAGGTTTAAACAGGATCTTAATAACTATCTCCAAGTTCTTGTAAATAGTATAAAATCTGTTAATAAGGATGCGCCGAGTTCTGATGTTGATTTTTTTACAAAAGTCATTATTTCAATGAACCCGCCCTTACCTGATCAAATCAAGCACGTATTCCTTGGACTGATTGCAGTAACTCCTCCACAAACACTACAGCATTTTAGACAGGGGGCTCAAGCGGGTGATGGCGCCATTATTACAAATGCTTTACGGAAGATGTTTGATCATTTATCAGAAGCAATACAAGCGGCAAACCAGATGTCATTTTCTATTTCAGGTCCTTTACTACCACCGGGCCCACAGCCTCCACTCGCTTCATACAATGCTACTCTCGGTGGTTACCGTCGCAAGTCCAGGAAATCTAAGAAGTCCAAGAAGACCCAGAGACGCTAGGCCCACCGCCTCGCGCAATGAGAACTGTGCCCACCGCCACAGAATTCGGCTTCCACAAATCCAGGCGACCTCTTGCAGCAAAAGGCGTCATGATTATCTTTGGCACCCGGTAGCCTGGCGCCTGTCGCGGGATCGGAGTACTGCCCGCAGTATTTTTTACCGCAATCAAAACACCACGTTCGACCACAGCCTGCACCTACATGGAATTTACCATGTAGGTCGAGGCCGCACGAAAACACATAGGAACACGCCGCGTCTTTGAGGGCCCAGCGTTCGCACCAGGGGCACATCTTCGCGTCGCCGGATCCGGGCTCCTTTGCCCCCTTCATTTATACATGCACAGAATCTGGAGCGGCATAAAGCGGCGCGGCATGAAGCAACGCAAGCTGCAGCACATTATGTTCACGCCGATCCCGATACATTGCGACACATGAACATATGATCACTGATACGATACCAACAGCGATGATTGATGCAATAACAATAACCGCAACAGAGTCCTGTGTTACATCTGGCGATACGACCGGGCCATCCATCGTCATTAGTATAATACATATAAGATGAGTTTAGACCGGATTATCAGCTTTGATGGCGGTAAAATTGCTCGAAACCCATAGTCAAAGGTAGGCACCAAAATGCCCATCTTTCATATCCTCGACGCAATCTCCCAGGATATCAAAATCGAGCGGGAGACCTCCACTGAACGCGAGGTCCAGCCGCTAGCCGATGAGGGTACCGACGACGACGGCGAGTTCTTCAATCGCCGTAAGAAGTACGTGAAGCCGCGCCAAGGCAGCTACGCCCCGCTCCGATTCATTATTCACCTCTTCGGCGCCGACGCGGACGGCAAGCCCATCCGTGCCTCGATCAACGGCTTCGAGCCCTTCTTCTTCGTTGGCCTCCCCGACGCGAAGCGGGCCACCGAGATCGAGTTCGAGACCAAGCTCAACGTCGTTCTCGCGGCCACGAACAATCTGAAGGGCTGCGTCGACGTCAGCTTCGAGAAGCGCAAGGTCCTCTACGGCTACACGGCGGACGCCCAGTTCCCCTTCGCCAAACTCTCCGTCAAGTCCCTCTGCGCATTCCGGGCCCTCAAGAAGCACTTTCTGAACCCCGATACGAGCGCGCCCATTTTCGAGTTCCGCGGTGAGCCCCTGAAGGTCTACGAGGCGAATCTCGATCCTATGCTCCGCTTCTTTCATCTCCGGAACATCAAGCCGTGCGGGTGGGTTCGCACCGATGTCGAGCCGGACGACGGCACCCTCGAGACTGACTGGGAGGAGATTGAGCCGGTCGATGGACCGGGCGTCGCCCCCTTCCTCCTGGCCGCCTGGGACCTCGAGTGCTACTCGGAAAATGGTGAGTTTCCAGTGCCCAAGAAGGGTTACGAGCGGCTGGCGAAGCTCCTGTTTGCCGACTACGACGCCGGGCCAGTGGCCGCCTACGCCATTCGGGAGGCCGCGCTCTATCCGGATAACCCTCCGCATGGCATGGACCCTCTCCGAAAGCGGGGCGGCGGCGTGCCTGATCCGAGCATTCTGGACGGCTACCTCAACCCCGATTTCCAGGACGCGCTCTCAGTGCTTCTGTCCGCCAAGGACGGCCTGAGTGCGACGAGCCGCACGGATCGCATCTACGCGATTCGCGATCTTCTGGCAAAGACGCTGTCAAAGGTGCTGCCTCTCGCCGGTGACCCGATCATCCAGATTGGCGTCGTGCTCACGAAGGGAGGTAAGCCGGCAGGCAAGCATATCTTCACGCTGGGCACGTGCGACGCTGTTGAGGGCGCTACGGTACACGCTTATAAGACGGAGGCCGGCATGATCGTCGGCTGGCTCAAGGAAATGCAGGCCTGGAATCCGGACATCCTCGTCGGCTACAATGTCTTCGGTTTTGACGAAAAGTATCTGTGGGGGCGTGCGGAGGAGCTCGGGCTCACCAAGCGACCCGAGATGCAGGCGCTCAGCCGTCTATCCGATATGGACAAGGAGGTCACGCTGGAGGAGAAGATGCTGTCCTCATCGGCGCTCGGTGACAACAACATGTTCATCATGACGGCGCATGGACGTCTCCAGGTGGATCTGTTCTATTACGTGAAGCGCAGCTTCTCTCTGGCCGCGTATAAGCTGGACTCCGTCTGCCAGCACTTCATGAGCGGCAAGCTGTCGGCCGTGGACACTACGGATTCTACGGCCTGGGTGATTAAGACCAAGGCCACAGACGACGTCGTGGTCGGCCGCTATCTCGTTCTTCTCGATGAGACCGGTGACGTGGTCGTGGACAAGCTGCGGATTACGGCAGTTAATCCAAAGACGTCGATCACGGTGGTCGCCGGTGACCTCGATGATGCGGCCGCCGCACCCGATGCCGTAAAGTGGGCCACGGTCAAGGACGACGTCTCACCGCAGGACATCTTCCGTCTGCAGCGAGGCTCGGCCGCCGACCGCGCCGTCGTCGCCGCCTACTGTATTCAGGACTGCGACCTCGTGGTGGAGCTCTATAAGAAGCTGGACGTGTTCAACAATGCCATGGCGATGGCGAACGCCTGCTCCGTACCCGTCGGCTACATCTTCACGCGCGGCCAGGGCATTAAGATCGAGTCGCTGATCTTCAAGGAGTGTTACGAGCGCGGCCAGGCCGTCATCGTCATGCCGACGCAGCCCCGGGGTGCAAAGTCCTCGGGCGACGATGAGTCCTACGAGGGCGCCATTGTTCTGACACCGAAGCCCGGCTTCTATTTCAAGTCGCCGGTCGGCGTGGCGGACTTCGCCTCGCTCTATCCGAGCACGATTATCAGTGAGAACATCTCCCACGACTCACTCGTCTGGGCCAAGGACTATAAGCTCGACAGGAAGACCTTTGCCGGCTACAGCTACGGCCAAGCCTATGACGGGGCCGACGCTTCGTGGACCGACATCGAGTTCGACATCTGGGGCTCGAAGCCCGACGATACCAGGAAGCATCCGGAAAAGATCGTGACCGGCATGCGGGTCTGCCGCTATTACCAGCCGCCGAAGGGCAAGGGTACGCTGCCCGATATTGTTCAGAAGCTTCTGGCCACCCGAAAGGCAAAGCGCAAGGAGGCCGAGAAGGAGTCCGATCCCTTCAAGAAGGCCCTCCTGGATGCCGAGCAGCTGGCCTACAAGCTGACGGCCAACTCTCTGTATGGCCAGCTGGGCTCCCCCACCTTCAAGATTCGCCTCCAGCATCTGGCAGCCTCCGTCACGGCCTATGGTCGAAAGCAGATTCTGTTCGCGAAGGCGGCGATCGAGCAGTTCTACGGACCCGCTGCTGGCAGACCCGATTGCTCCGCCGAGACTGTCTACGGTGATACGGATTCACTCTTCATCGGCTTCAATGTGAAGGATCCGATCACGGGTAAGCCACTGGAGGGCCGTGACGCGATCGTGGCGACGCAGCGGCTCACGGAGGAGGCCGGCAAGATGGTCACCACCTGTTTGAAGCCGCCGCACGACTTCGAGTATGATAAGGTGTTCTCGCCGTTTATCATCTTCAGCAAGAAGCGCTATGTGGGCAACAAGTACGAGGAGTCGCCCGACGACTACTACCAAAATAGTATGGGTATCGCCACGAAGCGCCGCGACTATGCCGGCATCGTGAAGGTCATCTATGGCGGCGCCATCCGTATTCTGCTGACAGATCGGAATCCCGTAGCCGCCGCCGCCTTCGTGAAGAGCAAGCTTATGGATCTGGCCGACGGAAAGGTGAGTCTGACGCAGCTCACAATGACGAAGTCTCTCCGGGCGGAGTACTCGACTCCTACGCCACCGGCCCATAAGGTGCTGGCCAACCGGATTACCGCCCGTGATCCAGGCAACGCGCCGGCCTCGGGGGATCGCATCAGCTTCCTCTATGTGCTACCGGAGGCGGGACAGACGGCCTCCAAGCTGCAGGGCGATCGCATCGAGACACCTGCCTATATGAAGACCAAGGGTCTGAAGGTGGACGCCAAGTTCTATATGGAGCACCAGCTGATGAACCCGATTTCCCAGCTCTTCTCGCTGATCCTAGAGGAACTTCCGGGCTGTCCTACGGGGAAGACGGAGGACCGCGAGTATATTGCCGGCGAGTACCTCTTTCGGGAGGCGCTCGATGCCTGTGACAAGGGGGCGCGCAAGCGTCTGGCGGCGAAGATGGGTGTCACCGTCGAGTCGACGGCTGCGCCCAGGCGCTCGCCCCGTATCGCTATCGAGAACAAGCTTGTGGAAAAGCCCAAGACGCAGGCCAAGCTGACGATGTTCGCCGAGAAGTTTCTGCTTGACAAGCTCTCCAAGAAGCCGAAGTCTCCTCGGACGTCGCCGGAACCGAGTCCCTAAGCCTCTAATAGAAGGGGTAATGAGCGCCAGAGCGCTTCTGGACGACGCCGAACGCCACGACCACTATAGGGCCCGCTGTTTTCAATCGGAGGCGAACTCTGCCGCTAGAAAAGGTCAGCTGTATGAACCTTCTTTTGTTGCCGCTGACGTCGCCGCCTTTATGAGCGAGTATGCAGAGGCCACGCCGCTCCTACAGGATGCCCGTATTCTTGTGCTACATCCTTCTGCTGACAGTGGCTTTCCGCATACTCGGCCAGGGAATCTGATCTGCATGCCGGCCGGCGCCTGTAGGAAGACTCTCGAATGCCGAGAAACTCTGTTGCATGAGGCGATTCACTTGCACCAGCGGGCCCATCTCAATGCCTGGATCGAGCACTGTAGAGAACAAGGATGGGAGCCGATTTCCTCGGAACAGATTCCTCCGCACCTTCTAAAAAATATCCGCATCAATCCTGACACAATCTCGCTGCCCTTTTGGGCCTGGAAGGGTAATCACGTCCCACTTCCTCTTTTTTCTGGAGATAAGCTGTCCGCGGTAGATATCCGCTGGCTGAATCTCAGCACAGGAGAGTTATCTGGTCCGCCTACTTCTTTTACTGTGAAGTATGGCGCGCCGTCGCAGCCAGAGCATCCGTTCGAGATTCTTGCCGTCAACTATGCGTCTGCTGGATATAGGAGCAGTGCTGATATATTTAACGCCTTCCAGTAGATGGAGATTGATCTCCATGAAGTGGGAATACCATTCAAATCGGAACTCACGGCATCTATACCTGAGACCCTGATTCCGAAAGAACTTATCACAGGAGCGCTCATATCCGCTACAGGGGCTACTCGATGTCGACTGGAATATAAGGAGGCTGTGAATCATGGAAGCTACGGATATATACAGAGAGTATTGCGAGATGGAGTGAGCTGCGTTTGTAAACGCCCTCTTCGCTCAGGTGAGAGCTTTGCGTCAGAGGCCATTATACAGCTTCTGGCCGGTCGTACTCTAGAGTTAAAAGGTATCTATTCCGCGGTGCCAAAAGTTCTGGACATCTATAGATATGTCAGTGAAACTCGTTTTACTATGGAATTCATAGGGGGTCGTTCGGCTCTAGAGGAGATATTTGAATCTCCAGATCCTGATACGACCCTTCTCCAAGTTCTTGCCCAAACCTGTCTCCTATTAGCGATTCTGGAGGAGACGATTCATCTCGATCATCGTGATCTTAAAATGACGAATCTCTGGATTCGGAAAGTGGCTGTTAACTATCGGGTGCCCATAGGGGCTTCAATATGGACAATCGCCGCGCCCTTCCAAGTTGTTATTCTCGATTTCGGATTCGCCTGCATAGGCGATGGCTTCGGTAGGACCATTGTGAATCTTGGAGATGTGATTCCTGATATGGATCCGTGCCCAAAGGATGGGCGCGATCTGTATCAATGTATTATGAGCCTCTTATCGGTGGAAAAGGTGAAGCAGCGATTGACTGCGGAAACGCGGGCCATGCTGCAGTCATGGGTTGGCGCTATAGGTTCGCTGTCATGGACCTATTTAATAACGGCACATCCGCGCTTCCGTCTTCTCAATCTACGTCCCATGAATCTCCTGTTGACCCTGTCTCAACTTGGAGGACATATAGCGCTCAATGAAGCGTAGCTCGGTCTTGGGCCGTCCACTTTTCTGTAGCAAATATAGAAAATCTTTCGGTGTCAGTAAGGTCTCCGATAGATTTTCCTCGACTTCTTCTAACTGTATATGAGTCCCAGAGTGCTGCTCGACGCTGTCTCCTGGACCCTCTCCGCCCTTTTGTGTAATCAAGGCGCCATAGGGATCCAAGGCACCATAGCCTGGCGCACCATATCCTGGAAGTGGCAAGGCTCCAGGCTTACTATCACGCAGCGCTTCTGCCATGATAACTCCAGCACTGAATCCGAGGGGATACTGTTTTAAGAAACCTTCATTATAGCCTTGTGAATATCCAACAGATCGAGCTGCGCCTGATGGCCCAGACGCTCCTGATGGCCCAGACGCTCCCCCACTTGCCGCACATCCAGGATACAAATCCGACATGACTAAAGATGCCGTGATCACCAAGGGCCGCTTCATAGTACAAAAAGCGTAATGCTCCTCGCCAAGAGCCTTATTTGCCATTTCCGCTCGAATCAGCTCCAAAATCTTATTCGGCTCACGGAGCCCAGTATCAGTTGCCCCCTTTTTTCCGGAACCATCGCTCGTACCGTTTACAAATCCCTCGGCATATCCATCCTTTGATCCATCATATTTTCCGTTCGCATAGCTGTCAGTTGTGGGTGGGCGCGGTCCTCCAAATATAAGATCTGGAAACGTATCGTTCGGAAAACTATCGGATAGGGCTACGGCGATGAACAGGCCCCCTAATATTGCAATTAAAGGGAACGGAAATCCCGATAAATAAGAAAGTAGATTATTCTTCCTATTTCTCGAGTCCAACTTTTTTTTCGCCTCTAGTTCCTTTCTTCTATTCTCTTCTTCTTCTTTTCTTCGGTTCTCCTCCTCTTTTCTTTTTCGAGCCAGCTCCAACTCTTCAGCCTCCTTCTTTTTCCTAAGTCGCTCGGCCTCAGTCTCGTCAGTCTTGCGTTTCGGCGGAGGCTCCTCACGATTACGTATAGCTTCCGCTTCTTTATTCAAGTTATCTCGAATCCGCGCTTCATTCTCCGCTTTATCTCTCGCATCCTTTAGCTTCTTTGCCTCCGCATCGGCAGCATCTCTGTTAGCCTGTGCATCCCTTGGATTCGGTGCTCCACTTTTATCCAAGTCTGCCTTCGCGGCATCTCGAGCTGCCACAGCCCTATTCGCCGCATCGACCGCCTCTCTATGGGCTCGGTCAGCCTCCTTTGATGCAGCATCCGCTCTGTCTGCATCATCCTTTTTATTTCTAAAGTTCGGATCGTTAGGAGGTTTGGCTGCCCCCGCCGCAGCATCTGCCTCATCGCGCCGCCGCTGTAAATCATCCTGTACTTTTTTATTATTATCTAAATCTCTGTTCACTATATCCCTTCTAGAAGCTGCATCTGCAGGATCCCTGCCTGGATCACGGGGTCTCGGTGGAGTTGGCGCAACGGGTTCTGGATTTTTCGACTTATCCCTCGCATTGCCCCCCGCCTCCTTTGCATTTTTTGCACCCTCTCCAGCAGTCTCTGATCTTTCACGGGCATCTCTCGACGGTTCACTCACATTATTGAGATCACGTTGGCGGTCATTGAATGCGGTGGAGGCTGTGGTCGCATCTGCTGTTGCAGTGCTCACTTTAGCCGCAGCGGCCGTTGGATCTGTTGGACCCGCCCTCGTGTCAGAAGCATTCCCTTGCGCATTTCTAATATTTAAGGCGTGTGTATTATTCTGTTCCTCTATGATTTTACGATTATCGGCCGCATGGGAGGCCGCTACATCTGCAAGATCTGTTTTCGATGGATTTGATATGGGATCAAGGGCCTTACCGTGTGCATCAATTGCTCTTGAAGCGGTGGCGTTTGTAATATTGGCTGTGTTCTGACGATTGATGGCGGCGGCCGCTCCATCCGACCCTCTTGCCAGATTTCCTTCCGCATCACCCTTGGCTTCCCCTGTATTATTATCCTTAGTACCTCCTATCTTCTGCCTTACTCGATTGATTGCCGCATGCCTCGCCGCCGCCGCCTTCGCCATTTGTTCAGCCGATTGATGTTCCTTTTTTTTATTTACAGCATCCTTCTGACGCTTTCGAGTATTTGCGATTTTAGTTGCGGCTTCTCTTTTTACAGTATTATTACTAGTCTGTTTTTTGCTTACTACTGACTTTTTAGGAGGCGCCTGCTTCTTAGCAGCAATAGCCTCCTTCACCTTATCACGGGCCAGAATCACCGCTTCCTGTTTCTTCGCTACCTCCTGCTGCTTCACGGCCTTTATTCGACGATTTGTTTGACCCGATAAAGAAGTAGCCTTTCTAACAGCAGCAAGATTTCTTTTAGCGATGTCTCTGCGTTCTGTTCTTGCCTTCCTTGAAGCCTCTATTCGATCCCGTATCATTTCTTCAGTAGTTTTTTTCGGCGGTGTGCCATCAGAAGAGTTGCCAGGCCGCTTCGCAGGCCCATCTACTGGTTTTGCTGGCGCGGCGAAGCGTGGTTTTTCAGTAACTCTACGGGATACGCCACCCTCTTGGACCTTTTCCATATCCTCCTTAAAAAAGGGGGATATTTAAAAGGGTTTGAAGATCCTACGCGTTAGGCTCGTGAACGCCATTGCTCACCGCAGACGTTACAGATATAGACGAATTTCAGATTCACTGTATCGTACTTGAGATAGATCACATCGCGCTCGCCCCCCCCATTGCTTCCACAGCCGCCGTTCGGGCACTTAATCATCGTCGTGTGCGGATAGGTGTTGTCGAGGCGAGTAAATTCATTGAGCAGAATCTTGTAGCCCTCGCTGGAGCGCTCCTGCACCAGCTTCTCCACGATGAGTCCACCCTTCTCCTCAGCCTCCTGATGACCACAGTTACGACATAAACGGGTCAGATTATTTGCCTCCGCATCTAGGAACATATAATAACGACAATGCGGGCAAAACTTCATTGTCTCTCTATACCACGGGGTGTTAAAGTGGCTATGGGCAATTTTATAGTTCCGCCGCTAACGCCATTTCCTTTAACAGCAACCAATCCGTGGTCCCCGACATCGAATAGATGAGCCCCGTATATGTCTTATCTTCAGTATGAGCCTGAACCTTCGTATTGAGTTTGCTCAAAAGTTCGTCCTGAAGTTCGCAGAGCACGTCCTTGAACTCCTCCCAAACGGGTGGACAGGCGCCCCGTTTCAGCCGGAGAAGATCCCGAAAGGAGAGGCTCAGAAGCCTCGACTCGATGAATGCGGTATAGTTCGCCGCCCTCGGGTCCGTGAGTTTCACGGTCTCATAGGTCGGCTCATTCACGATCGGGTTTTCCTCCAAGAGGCTCTGAATCGTGAGCAGCATCTTACTTAGCGTGATGGCCGCCGTCCAGGCCGGACCCTTCCAGGTGCCCAGAATCGACAGACACACCTTGCCCGTCACATAGAGATTTGGATGAAATCGGGTGGATCCGTCGCTCGTTACAAAGTTTACCCTTGGGCTCGAAAGCGGATAATCCGCGGGGAGCTGGACATCAAAGATGAGGGGGCAGTCCGCGTAGGGTGTGCCCTCGGGCCCGATAATAAGGGCCCTGCCCTTCTTGACATCCGCCTCATTGAACCAATAGAAGATGCGGTTTTTCCGCATGGCCTCGGACTGCACTTCCTTGATTTCGTGCAAGATTCGCTTGCTAGTGTTGATCATGATTGGTATGGTATCTCGAGCGGCCTTTAACCATTCGAGGCTGCCGTGAATCATCCCGGGTCCCCGACCCCTTATGTCGATCCATGACTAGCTCTTGGTGTCTCTCGTCATGATTATCGACTTTACGTGTGGCAAAATTGGCTGCGTTAGTCGCCGGATACAGTAGTTACAATGGCTACAACCTCTCCATATGATCAGCACCCTCTGTCGGGTTTTCTCCGGGCTCGGATCACCACTGACCCGAAGGCTGCCACAATGACCTGTATGGCCGCCGGCGGTGGCAAGTGGTTCGTCACGGACACGGATTATCCGGAGTTTATCCGACTTCTCCATGACTACATCTTTGTCAAAAAGAATGCGCCTCGCGCCTTTGTCGAACAGCCACGCAAGGGTGAGCCGAAGCCGCTGCTAATCGACCTCGACTTCCGTTACTCGGCTGAGAAGAGCCTTTCACGCACGTTCACCGTAGAGCAGATCGGCGCCTTCTGTCAGCAGCTCGTTGTCGGCCTCAAGGCATTCTTCAAAATGGAGGCTGACGAGCTCCGCTTCTTTATCACGCTTCGGCCTGGCCCCTACCGTTCAGGCCAGGTGATCAAGGATGGTATCCATATCCTGTGCCCTGACATCGCGCTCAGCAATGAGAAGCAGAAGGCACTGAGAAACTGGATGCTATCACAGGGCGCCGTGAACACCTGTTTCGCGGACACCGGGTTTACGAACGAGCCAGAGGACGTATATGACGAGTCTATGGTGCGAAAGCAGGGCTGGATCTTCTACGGTGAGTCGAAGCCGAGCATCCAGCCGTACAAGCTCGAGTCGGTCTATCGCTACAGTGTTGCGGATAATGAGTGGGACAATGATCCGACGCCGTATACGCCAAAGCAACTGATGACGCTGCTCTCCGTCCGTTTTCAGGTCAAGGAGGATGTGAACGTGGTCCTGGAGGAGGCCGCGGGCGCTTATGCGGCGATCCATGGCTGGGGGGCTCCACCCGCAGTGGTGCATGAGAACACGCCTGAGGAGACTGCGCAACAGAATAATGTGCTGGAGGCACTGAATAAGATGTACCACACGACGATCGCCGATGAAGATAAGGCCATTGTGCGCCGTATCGTTATGGAGTGTTTGAGCGACGAGCGGGTCACCAAGTACGATACGTGGATCCGAGTTGGCTGGTGTCTGCACAATATTGATCCGAGCGACGATGGCTTTGATCTGTGGATGGACTTCAGTAAGCGCTCAATGAAATCGACGGGCAATAATACGGGCCAGCTGAAGCGCGACTGGAAGGAAGGATGGAAGAAGGACGGTGACGGCCCCCGTCTCACGGAGCGCTCGCTTCGGAAGTGGGCACGCGATGATAACCCTGAGGCCTATGCAACGATTCAGTCAGAGTATCTGAATGAGTTTGTGCGCCAAGAGGTCGAGCCCACGCATCACCACATCGCCGTGCTTATGAAGAAGATGTACGGTTCGAACTACATCGCCTCGATTCATCCTCGCTCGACGGAGTGGTACAAGTATGATGACGCCATCAATATGTGGAAGAAGCTGAACCAGGGCATTGAGCTACGCATCAAGGTCAGTTCAGATGTCGCTCGGGCGATCACGAATGCTAAATCCAAGTTGTGGAACCAAATGTCGGGTGCAACCCCTGAATTCCGTGAAATGCTTGAAAAGAAGGCCAAGGATCTCACAAAGGTGGAGGCCAGCCTTTATAACAGCGGCTTCGGCGACTCTGTCATGAAGATGGCTGTTCACCAGTTCTATGAGGAAGACTTCGAGAAGCGGCTGAACATCAACCCCTATCTCTTTGGCTGCCGGAATGGCGTGCTCGATCTCCGTGTACCGGGTGCCGATGGCCGCGATCACGTGGTCTTCCGTGACGGCCGGCCGGAGGACTACGTGAGTTTCCTCGGTGGCCAGAATCTTCCGGAGATGGAGGCGATTGACTACAAGCCCTACAATCCGGCAGATCCGGCTCAGGCAGAGATCGCAGACTTCTTCTCCAAGCTGTTTCCGGACAAGGACGTCCGGGCCTACACACTTCGTCTGCTCGCCTCCTGTCTCGAGGGCACCAACAAGGAGCAGTGCTTCTATGTGGCGACCGGCGTGGGCGGCAACGGAAAGTCCAAGCTGGTGGAGCTGATGCGGATGACTTTCGGCGACTACCAGACGTCGCTGCAGGCGACAGTGCTGACCCGGAAGCGTCCGGAGTCGGGTGCGGCGAATCCGGACATCATGGCGGTCAAGTGTCGCCGCTTCATCTATCTTCAGGAGCCGGATGACAAGGAGCCTATCAACACTTCGCGCATGAAGCAGTTTTCCGGTGAGGACATGGTGGAGGCCCGTGGCCTCTTCCAGGACCAGGAGAAGTTTATGATCATGGGGAAGCTCATCATGATGTGCAACAAGCTGCCGCCCGTCACCACGATGGACCGCGGCACTTGGCGCCGTATCCGCGTCATCGAGTTCGTCAGCAAGTTCGTGATGCCCGATCACCCCGAGTACCTCTTGAAGCGCCCCAACGTCTTCCTGATCGACCCGCTGCTCGACAAGAAGCTCCGCACTTGGCGCGAGCCCTTTCTGGCCCTGCTCGTGCACATCTACGAGAAGGAGTATCTCGTGAATGGTCTGAGCCCGGTGCCCGCGGCCGTCATGCGCGCCGTCGACAAGTACAAGGAGAACTTCGATCTGTATGCGCGCTTCCGGAGTGAGCGCGTGCGTCTTCCGATGACGGAGGAGGAGCGGACGGAGTGCCGGATGAATCCGATTGCGACGAAGGCGATCAAGTCGATTCTGGCGTCCTGGAATAAGGATGCGAAGGTCTCACTCGACTTCGACACGGTAGCGAATCGGCTTTCCGAAGAATTCGGAGAGCCGATGAACGGAAAGCTTTGGCCGGCGATCATGGTGTTCTCGGACGATGGTTCAGTGGCTGAGCACGACGCGAAGCACGAGGTCCATACGTAAGGTGAAACACTTAGGCAAAATACTTCAGAACTCCCGCAATCATGACACCAATAACGATTGCACAGAGTACGATAACAAATGCGGCGGTCATTTTTTGGTCGGAATACATGACCGCATAGATTAAGGCAACTAGGAATAACATTCCATATGACGCAAAGAAGATTAGAAAGATCCAGTCCTGTTTGGTAGCCAGACCCCAGGCCGCCAGCTTCGATGGCTTCGTCGCTGAAGAACGGTCTCGAAACTCCGTATTCAGAGTATCGGTCTCCGCCGTGAGCTTCGTGAGCTCATTCTGCAAATCGATCTTTTCCTTATTCAGAATCTTCGAGTTTGTAATCGAGCCGCCCTGACTTCCGTTCAGTTGCTGGTACTCTGTGAATAGGTCTTCAGTTTTTGCCAACGAGTACTTCAGTACGGTGATTTTGCCATTGAGATCCAGGTCACTCATTCTATCGTGTCGTGGTAAAGTTATCGTCAGCTACTTATTGTCAAGTGCCGAGTTAAATGCCTCCCATAGAGAGGCATTTAATATGGGCTATTTGACGAACTAGGTAGCATGTTACCGGGAACCGGCAGATGTTACTGTCGTATCTGGTATAGCTATGCCAGGCGTCGAAGAAGTTGCTCCCGCAGTTGTAGCCGGGCAAGTCGGGCACGAAGACTGGCCCATAAACGCCGCCCAGAAATCGCCGAAGCTCGGGCTCGACACCTTGCTCGGAACCTTCTGTCCATCATCGTTGAACCGGAATCTATGCCAGTACTTCGGGTCGCGCCGGGCAGATGTGAAGAATACACGGTTCATTATAATGGCCGCGATCAAGGCAAGGGTCAAGCCGGTAACGTAATATGTGAAGGCCGGGCCGACCTGGCCCGCCTTCTTGAAGTAGAATACTATGGCCGCGATCAAAACCCCAATAAAAAGGAGCTGCAAGGTAAACACTGTGTCCATTTTGCTGTTGTACTGCCATTCATTGATCTGTACCTGTCTATTGATAGAATCCGATGAGGGCGGAGGCATTCTATCGAGATTGGACATTTAGTTTCGCGCGATATAGATTAGAAGTCCGACAGCCAGTAGATTAAGAAACCCATAGTACCCAATATAGCTGGCGGCGGTCGCAACCTTTTCCTCGGAAAGCGCAAGCACGTCGTTTGGATCGGGACGCATCTAACTTGAGATACTATTTATAAACAAAATAGAGCACGACGCCAATAAGGGCCGCTAAGACAATCCAAAAGGAGATTGTGAATTGCTGCATTAAAACGGCTAGACCCAGGTCGTAACTTGATCCGATGCGTTGCACGAAAATATAGATGCCCATGAGCTGGAACAAATAGGCGATCGATATAAAGCAGAGGCCTACCGAAATGCCGATCAAAATCGAATAGGAGCGTGGCCGTATATCACGCTCGATCGGGAACCAGCTTTCGTAATAGCTGGTTTGCTTGTCCTTTACGGTGCTGAGCCTCTCCTTTGCAATCTCTATGTTTCTTTTCTCATCTGCAATCTGTTTCTGTAGGGACTCGATGTGTAGTTGCGTATTGGAATCCGCCGTTGCCAAGCCAGTGAGGCCACGAATCTTTTCTTCCAGGCAGTTGCCGGTGTCAAAAATAACGGGCTGCAGCGCGCTTATCTGAGCAGGTGTGGCAGGTGGCGCAGGTGGATCGGGAGTCAGAGATCTTTCCGTCGTGAGTGTCCATGTATTAAACTTTGTATTCGTAGATATACGGTCCAGAATATCTGGGTTACAGGCGCTCATTCAATCTACTTAGGGAGCACATACACGATAGGAAGTGTAGACGCCGGCCGATGGGCTCGGTCGTGTAATCTTGACAATATCGCCGGGGCTCAGCGCCATTAGCCGCGCAATCATGTCCTCGTGGAAACGGATCAGCGGCAGCTGCGTCTTCGAGTTCGCCCGAATCGACTTCAGAAACTCGGCATGCGTATCCTTTGGGACGATCTCATGCTTCGGAACGAGGGCGTGCTTTAGCGGGTTGTGGATAAGCGTATGGGCCTGAAAGAAGCTCACGTGCAGCTTCTTTGATAGCATATAGGTCGTGGCGATCGTGTGAAAGGCATCGACGACGGGCTCCAGCGTGATCACGATCAGCTCCGTCGTCTCGGGATCCACTGGATCTGACTCCTCGGGATCCGTAAGACCGCTCATGAAGCCGGCCAGACGGAGCTTTACCTTCGGCGTAAACTCCACACGGCACTTCATCATACCTGTATCGGTGGCGGCCTCGGCGGTCCGCTCGAGATCCATGCGGAAGGCACCTGGGCCGGCGGCAGCCATGACACCGATCTCGAAGGGGCCGAACTTATTGAAGGGGGTCACGTTGAATCCACGGTCACCAAGAACCTCAAGAAGCGTTTTACGGCTATGATATAGCACATCAAGCGTTTCGTAGTCCATGCCTGGCTTCTATTGGAATGGTGTGTCAAATTTTACTTAAGCGGCTCAAAAAGTCTCTTCGTGTTAGCCCTGCTTCGTCACCGTCACTTTCGCACCCGCATTATAGGACTCTTTGGCAGGTCCACCGACCTTACTTACATTGACCGCGCTCGGAGAAGGTGATCGGGACCGATTATTATTTCTTGCCGCCTGATTCGGTGATGGCGGAGGTGCGTTGAGCCCAATCGAGCGCATGGCCTGGGCACTTGTATCGACGGCAATCGTGGGCGGTGCGCCCGGAACGGTCGGTGGAAGAAACTCGGCACCCGATGTGCCGACATTCACCGGGACGACCAAAAACGGCTGACTGGCGCTCGATATATTGACGGAGCCATTCGCTGCGGGCGCAGCAGCCGCAGCCGCATTAGAAAACGGCACATTCGCCATATTGTCTTCTCTGAGGTCCGACTCAACGGATTCATCGCGGGCCATAGGCGCCACACGTGCCGAGTTTCTAGCCGTATTAAGAGCCGTCAGCGCATCGATGTCCGGGACCTCGGCTGGTGCATCTGCCTGTAGAGGTGGCCCAGCAAATCCAATCGCAGCATTGGCCAGGCGATTGGCCCCCTCAATGGACTCCTCGGCCAACTCCTCATCGGCACCCAAGGCCGCCAAGTCCGCCGGTGACGCCGCAGCCTCCTCTGTAACAGGTACCAGCTCAGGAACAGTCGTCTCCAATAGAACGCGCTCCGGAAGAGGCGCCGACGCCAGTTGCTGCTGCTGATCCGCCGTAAGTGACTGTAGCTTCGGGCCTCTCAGCCGCGTCACATCCTTGTCCGTGAGACACCGGATACTCATATTGAGGTAGGTGGCCAGCTCCTGATCTAACAGTTTCAGAGCATAGGGAATCTCGACCTTCGAGAAAGTCGTCAGGCTACGCTTGACAGGCGGCAGAATCTCCAGCGTATTCGCCGTGTTTCCTATAAACTGCATGGGCCCGTCGCAGGATGGGCACAGGAAAAGCCGATCCTTTTCATTGTATATCGGGATCGAACCGCAGCCGTTACAGTAATAGGTCTCGTAGCCATCTGCCCGCTTCATCATGGACTCGCGCAAGAATCCGGACACGCCGTGGGCCACGATCGCGTCGCGCTCCATCTCACCGATACGGAGACCACCTTGATTTCCACGGCCACCTGTCGGCTGGTGTGTGCGCTGCTCTCGGCGCCCAGCTCCGCGCGCGTTCCACTTGTCTTCTACGAGGTGCTTGAGACGCATACCATAGACGTTGCCCACGAAGACCGTGGTCGGAATGAGCTGCCCTGACATGCCGTCATACATCAGCTCCTCTCCATTCGGCTCCATACCCAGCGAATCCCTCAGAACCTTGCCGATCGCCTCCACCGGATTCCCGTCATTCATAAAGAGTGTGCCATTGCCTATTGCACCCAGAGGTCCCGCGGCCTTGCCTACGAGCGTCTCGACCAGCTGTGCGATCGTCATACGTGACGGAATCGCGTGCGGGTTCATGATCATATCGACGGGGATTCCCTCCTTCGTTCTGGGCATATCATACGACCGCACGAACATGCCGATCGTGCCCTTTTGGCCATGGCGATTTGAAAATTTATCACCGAGTTCTGGTACACGCTCCTGCACCACGCGCACCTTCACCATGGCAAGTCCGACGTTGTTGGTAGTCACCACGACCTTATCGACGCGCCCCCGCGTCCAGACCTGGGCCGTCCGGCTCGCATCCCGCATCTCACCACCCTGTGGCTGCAAATAGGCGCCCACCAGAACCGTGGTCTCATCCACCAGGGAGCCAGGGAGCACGATACCGCGATCGTCCAGCTTCGAGTAATCGACGCCAGGCTTCAACGACGTCCAGCCTGGCACGGCCTTCGGATTTCCTATCCGCGTCTTTGTATTCATGTCGTCCTCCTCAAAG
>Ga0114974_10001008_pt1 | contig 22521 bp, 19 predicted proteins | sample S_130206_EF_Meta_FD_87318 | JGI IMG/M metagenome (GOLD analysis project Ga0114974, IMG submission 87318) | Freshwater microbial communities from Lake Simoncouche, Canada to study carbon cycling - S_130206_EF_MetaG | ecosystem: Environmental > Aquatic > Freshwater > Lake | place: Lake... | reverse complement strand
GGCTCTGCGCATGTTCTCTTGAGCCACAAAGCGGTCTCCTTCCAAGACGCCCAAATCTTGAAGATAGGTTCCAGCTTCATACTCCTCGAGTGCCAGTTTGGCGGCTTCGTAGTCGGTGCGTCCTTCCACTTCAAGGGCGCGGCTGGAGTTGCAGGCGATTTGTTGCTGAACAACATCACCTAGGATGCCGGAGTCATCGAGCTTTACGAGAAAGTCACCTTCTTGAACGTACGCCCCTTCCTGTACAATTTGGATGATGGGCGTGCCTATGAGCACCTTGGATTGTACCTGGCAGCGGATATCGACATTGCTTGAACTCCCCACCTCCCCCCGCTCGAGAACTTCCTGCAAAAACTGAGAATTCGCCGCTGCAATGGTGAGTGGCGCCGTGGGTAGGGTTGACTTGTAGGACGGTGCCGCCTTTTTAGGCAGAAACGCATAAGCACCCGCACACAGGACAAGCCCGGCGGCAATCCACAGGGTTTTACGAAAGGGTCGTTTGGGAGTGGTGGTCATCGGACGGAGGGAAGGTCCTGGCGGAAGCTCAGGCGGAGATTCTGGGTCGCAGAGGGAGACTTCGAGTTTGAGCCAGCAGCAACCCGGGCCAGGCTGCTCCAGCGCGGGGCGCGGGCGGCGAGGCGCTCTGCGGTAACAGCCCCCGGATCCATCCAGATGCCGTCGGCGTCCACCTGCATGGTGCCTGATTCAAAATCCAGCACGAGTCTTAGAACATTGTATCCCACGCGCATGCTTAGGAAAGCGTTCTGTGCGTCGAGCAGGTCGCTGAGTGCCGTGACCAAATCGCGCGCGGTCGTCGCACCAATTTGGGCGACAACTCCAGGACGAGGGGGCTCCTCAAGGCGAAAGCGCGCAAGATCCACCTGTGAAATGGCGACCTGCACGGCAGAACGGCGGAGCTCAAAGTTCAACTGACAAAGCTCAATAATCCGGAGCGTATTGCGAAGACTTTGGTCGATCCTGTCCTCAAAAAGCATATAGTCGCGACGGGCCTGCTGGTAGTCGATGAGGGCCTGCCGATAGTTGTTCCTTTCAGCAAGTCGCGAAAGAGGAGTGTCGAACCGCAGCCCGGCCCGTACAAACCCTGTGCGGCCATCAAAACGCACCGCGTTATTGTTGAGTGTGCCCATGCCTGCTGCCGCACTGAAATCTAGTCCGCTTTGGAGGGCATTGGCGTAAAAGCCGATTTTCCGCCACGAATCTACAAGACGGGCCCGGGCGTTCATCCAGTCCAGGCGATGCTCCCGTGCGATGGCCAGCGCCTGAGATTCACTCATCGACACTGGCGGAAGGGTTGCGGTTTCCAGTCTGGTCGCTGTTTGGTTCAGAGACACAGCCAGAAGAAGACTGGATAAGTCAGCGGCGATATCAACTAACTCCTCGCGTGCCTCTTCGTATTTCTTGGCCTCTGCCAACGCGGCATAACCATGAAGGCGCTCTTTCAGACGATTGAGTTCCTCTTCGTTTTGTTCTGTCCTGCGCAAGTAGAGCTGTTTGCGGGTGTCGAGGTCTTGTGGGTTTAGGGCCGAGGGTTCGACTCCAAGTTCAGCAGCACTGAGGCTGTTTGAGAGTTCTCCAAGCTGCCGTTTGCGGGTCGCTGATTCTTTCTCCAGCAATGTTCCATCCTTACGCGCGCCCGCTAGCAGTGTCGTAAATGCCGGCTCAAGTTTCGAAAGGGCGGTTGAAAATTCGAGAAGATCTTTGGTTTCCTTTACTCTGGATCGATCCCGAAGTTTGTCCTGAAGGCGGTTCAGTTGCCGGTCTAAAGACGTGCTCTCAGGGTTTGATGTGTTAAAACGATCGAGAACCGGGTCCTGTACCGTTACCGGCAAGTCGGGGGGCAGCCCAAGGTCGACTTTAAAGGCGTCCACACGGGCCTGGTACGCGGCTTTTGCCGCCAAAAGATCGCTCTGGCTATTGAACAGGGCCAGCCGCGCCTGATCAACCTGGAGGCGGCTGCTGATGCGCCCCGCGTCGAATGCGGCTAAGAGTTGGTCCATGCTCTGCCGCAGTCGGGCAACGTTGGCTTCCTGATTCTGGATGCGCTGCGTTTCTTCAAGAAGCCCCAGGAAACCGCTCGCCGCCGGCGCGCCAGTGCGTGAGGCCGGTGTCCCGGCGATAATCCCCAGGCCCGCCGAGCCCACAACTCCAGAGCGGGTGGGGCCTTCCCCCGAATTCCGGCCCGAGGCGATTCGGACATAGTATCCGAGTTGGAATTGCTGCATCTGCCGCACATTCGCCAATAAAGTACGTTCGGTTTGCGTGAGTGCTTCTAAAGCTCTGTCTTTGCCTCCAAGCCTCAAAAGGGGTTGCACCAAACTAAGATTTAAAAGCGTACCCGCAGAATCCGTGACTGTACTGCTCTTGAAATCCCACACAAATGCATTCGCAAAACTCGCCAATACTTCCGCCCCCGAAGAGGCCAGCCACCGCACACTCCCGTCCGTGAGAACATCGAGGTGTTGCTGCGGCACTGCCCGGGATGAAACACCCCCTTGATATTTTGCGTCCGCTTCCGCCTTCACCGTCTCGCTTAACGCAAACTTGGGCGAAAGTTGGTAGCGTTCAAAGGTCACATCCAAGGCCGATAGGTATAAATCTTCGCGCTCCTTCTGGAAGTCTCGCGAATTACACAAACCCAGGCGAACCGCTGATTTGAGATTCAATTGAACGCTTCCATCCGCACTTTTCGGGAGTAACTCCCGCCAGGCTTCCGATTTTACGACCGCTGACTCCCCTTTTTGATTCCAAGTAGCCGACCCGACCCGCCCGTCCACGTTTAGCATCAGGGCATGTGCAATCGGATCGTCCGGCGGCATCGGGGGATGATCCGGGTCAAAAGGATCGAAAAAACGCGAGGCGGGGGAGGGTTCGATACTCCCACCCTCTCGCAGAGCAATCTCCCCAGGAAGCATTTCCGATTTTCCTGCGATGGCGGCGTAGGCATCCCTGTCGGCTTTCTGATGGTACAACGCGCGGGAACACCCGATACCTGCGGCTAGCAGGCAAACGGCGCTGAGTGGAACGAGTGTGTTTCTGGGAGACAACCTCACTGAATAGACTACCCCCAATAAGAGAAAATCTTAGGGACTGCTAAAGGGGAAGGACTGCGCTCTGGGTGGCACGGGCTTAGCCGAGAGGGAGCCGGCTGGACGGGCGGCGAAGAGCGATGTCTATTTCGCAAAATACGCCAAGCGAAGCTGCGTTGCCTCTATCAAGAGGCACGAATTGACCGCTTGTTGCTTATCGTGTATCGCCGGGCGGTTCCTCCGCCTTTGCCCGGCTAGCCCGTCTTTCCGCAGCAGCTTTTGAACTTCCTACCGCTCCCGCAAGGGCAAGGGTCGTTGCGTCCAATTTGCGCTGGCTGTGGCCCGGCCTGTGCGCGGGAGGCGAGAATCGCATCCAGGGACGGTTCAGAAATTTGGAGCCGGGATGGTTCCCGGGTTTCGGTAATGCCTCCAGATTCGTCGGGAGACTGCAAAAACTGGGGTAGATTGGCTAGAAACTGTTCGAAGGCCATCAGATTGGACGCTGAACGGAACAGATTGTGAAGAATCTCGCCGTTGATGTTGGCCATCAGAACCTCGAACATGTCGTAGGCTTCGGTCTTGAACTCCACGAGAGGGTCCTTCTGCCCGTAAGCTCTCAAATAGACGCCTTCGCGGAGGGCATCCATTCCGTACAAATGTTCCTGCCAGAGACGGTCTATGGCATTGAGTAAAATCATCCGTTCGGTGCTGCGAAGGGCTTCCGCCTCTTCATGCGCAGACTTGAGCGCGTATGCAGACCGGAGTTTCTCCATCAGGAAGTTTGCGACTTCTTCGGCTGTTCCGTTTTCGAACGGTCCCTCTTCCATGGAGAGTGCCAGCGGGCAGGTGACGTTAATCCAATGCACGAGAGCCTCCGGTTCGCGGGGGCCATCGGGCGGAAGGAACTCGAGCACTTTTGCCGGAATGGTTTCATCGATCACCTCCTCCAGCATCTGGTGTGGATCTTCGGTGTTGATGGCATCATTGCGCCAGCCGTAGATGACTTCGCGCTGTTTGTTCATCACGTCGTCAAATTCGAGTGAACGTTTGCGCATCAGATAATTACGCTGTTCAACCCGCTTCTGCGCTGTTTCGACGGACTTATTGAGCCACGGATGTTCCAAAGACTCACCTTCCTGCAAACCGAAGCGCTCCATCATCCGCGTCATGCGATCCGCAGCGCCGAAGTTGCGCATGAGATCGTCTTCAAAAGAAACAAAGAATCGAGAAAGTCCAGGGTCGCCTTGACGCGCGCAACGGCCTCGCAACTGACGATCAATCCGACGGGATTCGTGGCGTTCCGTGCCGATCACATATAATCCGCCCAATTCGCGAACTCCCTCGCCCAGCTTGATGTCCGTACCGCGGCCGGCCATGTTCGTAGAGATCGTCACAGCCTCTTTTTGCCCGGCGCGTGAAACGATTTCTGCCTCCTGCTGGTGGTATTTCGCGTTAAGGACGGCGTGCGGAATTTTCTCGCGCTTGAGCATGCGCGAAAGCACTTCACTCTGCTCAACACTGACCGTTCCCACGAGCACGGGCTGCCCCTTGGTGTGGGCGTCGCGAATTTCATTGATAACTGCCGCGAACTTTTCGCGCCGCGTCTTGTAAATGAGATCGTTTAAATCCTTGCGAATGCATGGCTTGTTCGTGGGCGCCACGGCGACGTCGAGTTTGTACACATCGTGAAACTCGTTGGCTTCGGTTTCTGCAGTGCCCGTCATGCCCGCGAGTTTCCGATATAGACGGAAATAGTTTTGGATGGTGATGGTGGCCAGCGTCTGGGTTTCGCGGTCGATCGTAACCCCCTCCTTGGCTTCGACGGCCCCGTGAAGGCCGTCGCTCCAGCGCCTGCCAGGCATCTTCCGCCCGGTAAATTCGTCAACAATCACCACCTTACCTTCTTCAACGACGTAGTTTACATCGCGCTCATAGATGCAGTATGCCCGCAGAAGTTGGGTGATGTTGTGAATGCGCTCGGACTGATGGTCCATGTGAGCCTGCCGTTTGGATTTCTCCTCGGCTTTTTCCGCGGATGTGAGTCCGGAATTTTGGTCGATCTCGGCGAACTGCGTCATCAGATCCGGCAGAACAAAGGCATCGGGATCCCCGGGGCTCATGAAGTTGCGCCCCTGGTCGGTGAGGTCTGTTTCGTGGGCGCGTTCGTCGATAGTGAAGTAAAGCTCCTCTTTGACCTCAAAGAGTTCTTCCTTGTGGGTATCCGTGGCGAAATAAAGCTCAGCCTTGTCGAGGGCGCGCCGTCTCTCTGCGTCTTCCATGGCGCGCATGAGGCCTTTGTTGCGAGGTTGGCCGAGTTTAATTTTGAAAAGAACCCTGCCGTATTCTTCCTGCTTGCCGGCCTTCCATTGTTCTTCTGCCTCGCTGGCGAGCCGATTGCACAACATAGCCTGCTTGCGGACAAGATCATCCACCATCGGCTTGAACTTGTCGAACTGGTGGGTCGAAACTGTCGCCGGCCCCGAGATGATGAGTGGGGTGCGGGCTTCGTCGATGAGGATGGAATCAACTTCATCAACGATCGCAAAAAAGTGGCCCCTCTGGACTTGCTGTTCCTTTGAGGAGGCCATGCCGTTATCACGGAGATAGTCAAAACCGAACTCCGAGTTCATCCCGTAAGTGATGTCGCTGTAGTACTGCTCGCGGCGGTAGTCTGGAGACTGATCATGCTGGATAATCCCGGTGGTCAGCCCCAGAAATCCATAGATCTGGCTCATCCATTCCGCGTCGCGTCTGGCGAGGTAATCGTTGGTGGTGACCAGATGGGCCCCGCGACCACTCAGTCCGTTGAGAAATAGTGGAAGGGTTGCCACCAGCGTTTTGCCTTCGCCCGTAGCCATTTCAACAATGGTTCCGCGATGCAGACAAATCCCGCCGATCAACTGGACATCAAAGTGAACCATTTCCCAGCGGGCTTCCTGCTCGCAGGCCACAAAGGTGTGTTTACGCTCTGTCAGGCGGCGGGCGGCGTTTTTGACCGCAGCAAAAGCTTCAGGCAGAAGTTCGTTGAGGAGACGTTGCTGTACGGGAGCTTCAGACTCGGAGCGGAGCCGGGTTTTCCATTCCTGCACTTTGGCGCGCAATTCGTCGTCGCTGAGCCGCTGGAATTCCAATTCCAATTGATTGATGCGGTCCACCGTCGGTCGCAGTGCATTGAGCATGCGGGTGTTTTTGGAACCGATCACCTTCTTTAGAAACCACTGGATCATGGGAAAAAAGCGGCGCCTGAGGCGCCAAATACGTTGAGTGTTAAAGGAGGGAGAACTGGCCTACTTGCTGCCCGGTTTGTTTGCTGGCGTGCCCACCAGATCAGGCGGGAGATGGTCGGCGGCGAACGTTTCAACGTTCAATTGTGTGAGGCTGATGTAGGGGCAGCCGAAGTCCGGAAGGTGCCCCCCGCTGCGGTCCACAATGGAGGCCACGGCGACAACTTCGGCTCTATGCTGCCGCACGATAGCGATGGTTTCCATCACGCGTCCGCCCCGGGTGACGACATCCTCGGCGACGAGGAACTTGTCGCCCGGGTGGATCTGAAACCCGCGCCGGAGAACGAGCTGGTCATTTTCCTTTTCGGCGAAAATGTGCGGCAGGCCAAGGTGCCGGGCAACTTCGTGCCCGACAATCAAGCCGCCCAATGCGGGTGAAATCACGCGGGTCGCCCCTGTTGGACGAGCTTTTTCAGCAAGCTGTCCGCACACTTCGGAGGCAAGCGCCGTATCCTGCAGGAGTAGGGCGCATTGAAAAAACTGGCGGCTATGCAGGCCGGAGCGCAGCAGAAAGTGCCCTTCGAGAAGGGCGCCTGCCTTGCGGAAAAGTTGCAAAACGTCGGACATGGGCATGAATGGCTAGGAAACCGCGACGACCTCAATTTCAACCTGGGCGCCGCGGGGCAATGCGACAACCTGCACGGCGGAACGGGCGGGGAAGGGGGGGTGAAAAAATTCTCCGTACACAGCGTTCATCTCAGAAAACGCAGCGAGGTCTGTCATGAAAACAGTGGCTTTGACGACGTTGCCGTGGTCCATGCCATTGGCTTTCAGCACGGCCCCCACGTTTTCAAGGACGCGCTTGGTCTGTTCCGCGACCCCACCGGACACAATCTCGTTGGAAACTGGATCGAGGGGAATTTGCCCGGCGCAGTACAGGGTGTTGCCCGCCGCTATCGCTTGGGAGTACGGACCAACGGCGGCCGGGGCCTCAGAAGTAGCGATCACTTTTCGCATAAGAGTCGGACAACCTAGCAAGCCAGGCCCCAGTGTAAAGGCTGGCGCGCATCCATGCGGCGAATGGGGGCAAAGGGAGGCGCCTTTGCCCATCTCTCGTACCCGTTGCCCACCATTGCCGCTCAAAATAGTTGGCCCGGGGCGGCGTCTCTGTTTGCATCCGGCCTGATTTATGAAAATTGTGCTCGCGTACTCGGGGGGGCTCGACACTTCGGTGCTCCTCGCTTGGTTAAAGGAAACCTATCAGGCTGAAATTATTGCATTCTGTGCCGACGTCGGCCAGGAGGAAGAACTTGATGGCTTGGAGGAAAAGGCCGCCCGCACCGGGGCGTCGAAAATCTATATCGACAACCTCTGTGAGGAGTTTGCGAAGGACTTTATTTTCCCCATGATTCAGGCCAACGCGATCTACGAGGGTCAGTATTTGCTGGGTACGTCGATTGCGCGCCCGCTCATCGCGAAACGCATGGTCGAAATCGCCAAGGCCGAAGGCGCTGACGCCGTCGGCCACGGGGCCACAGGCAAGGGCAATGACCAAGTTCGGTTTGAGCTCGCGGCCGCGGCACTCGCCCCGGAGCTCGAAGTGATCGCCCCGTGGCGCCAGGACCGGTTTCGGGAGCAATTCCCCGGCCGGGCTGAAATGATTGCTTATTGCGAAGCCCGAGGAATTCCGGTGCAGGCGACTGCAAAAAAACCCTATTCGATGGATCGCAATCTGTTGCATATCTCGTTTGAAGCAGGAATTTTGGAGGATCCTTGGTATGATGCTTCCGCACCCGAGGCAGCTGGGATGTACGTGTTGTCGGTTTCTCCGGAGCAGGCGCCTGACAAGGCTGAATACGTGCAGCTCAGTTTTGAAAAAGGGGTCTGCACAGCCGTCGGTCACGAGGGAGTCGCTGAATTGTTGGTCCAGTTAGGTTACTCCGGCACCCAGACGTTGGATTCTGAAGGGAACGTTCTCCTTTCGCCGTACTGGATCATGAAGGTGCTCAACCGCCTCGGCGGACGCAATGGAATCGGACGCGTAGACATGGTCGAAAACCGCTTTGTTGGAATGAAGTCCCGAGGCGTCTACGAGACTCCGGGAGGAGCCATCTTACATTTTGGCCACCGCCAGATTGAGTCCCTCACAATGGACCGCGAAGTGATGCATTTGCGCGACGGGTTGATCCCTAAATACGCCTCGCTTGTGTACAATGGCTTTTGGTTCAGTCCCGAGCGCGATGCCTTGCAGGCTTTGATCACGGAAAGTCAGCGCAACGTTTCGGGTACGGTCAGACTCAAACTTTACAAGGGTAACGTCATGGCCGCGGGGCGCAAGTCGCCTTTGAGTCTCTACAACCCGCACATCGCGACCATGGAGGCCGATCCAACCAAGGCTTACAATCAGAACGACGCAACCGGCTTTATCTCGCTCAATGCGCTGCGCTTGAAAGTCGCCTCTCGTGTGCACGGCGCGGGACAGCACTAACCTCGCCACCGGCAGTACAACCTGCCCTCGCAATCGCACGGCTATTCTGGCGGCCGTGCGATTTTCTGGCAGGCGGTCTTCAGTGTTTCACCGCTTGCCGCGGACCGCCTCTTTCTTTGCCTCCGCATCGGAGTGGACTTTCTGAAGTTCGCGGGCCAGCTGCTGCTCAATTTGTTGCGCGCCCTGGTGGTCGCCACTCGCGAGGGCTTTGGTGACTTGTTCGCGGAGGAAAAGCTCCTTCTCAGCCACTTTGGCGCGGGCCAGCGAGTCAATTTCGGCGATCTGAGATTTTTGGGCGGCACTCAGCGTAGAGCTTGGCGACTGCCTCTCCAGGCGGTCCATGGCGAGTTCGTAGGCGCTTTTCATAGGGAAGTTCGTGAAAAATGTGGGCGTTTGGTTCAAGGTTGCTCTGATGATCCGATTACTCAGCACAGACTTTGATGGCACACTAGTCGATCACTTTGCGACCCCGCCAGTGGATCACGCGCTCTTTTCGGTGCTTGCGGACCTGCGTGCTAGAGGAGTGCATTGGGCGGTAAACACTGGACGGGACCTTCATTTTGTGGATGACGGACTCCGGGAGTTTCATTTCCCAGTGGAACCAGACTTTGTTCTAACAGCCGAACGCGAGGTCTTTCACAGGGGTCCCAACGGCGCATGGCAGGATTTTGGAGATTGGAATGCGCGTTGTTACTCCGCACACGACTCACTCTTTGAGTCTGCCTCAGACTTTTTGGACGATATCCGGAAGTTTCTAACCGAAACCGCCTGCGAAGCGGAACCGATCTGGGAGGGGCCGCGCATGGTCGGTCTCGCTGCAAAATCGGAGGAGGAGATGGACCGCATCTGCGTTTTCTTGGAGAGAGAACGCGCCAGAGTCCCCGGCTTCGCCTACATGCGAAACACGATTTGGGTGCGCTTTTGCCACGAGGCTTACAGCAAGGGAACCGCCCTTGGAGAACTGGCACGGCTCACTGGGATTTCCAGAGATGAAATTTTTGCTGCAGGGGACCATTACAACGATCTGCCCATGCTTGATGGCGTGCATGCGCGCTGGGTGATGTGCCCGGAAAACGCGGTGCCAGTGGTTAAACAAACTGTTCTTACTGCGGGCGGGTATGTGGCGAAGGGCCGTTGTAGCACGGGCGTGGTGGAGGCTCTCGCCCATTTTGGGGCGCTGATCAAAGGATAATGGACGAGGGGACCATCTGCGGGAGGTTGCGCGTCATACGAGGCGCATTTCGTCCTCGGGGGATTGAGTGGCGGCCGTTTGTCGTTGAGGGGACCGCTTCCACCAACAGACTGTGGCGCGGGTCGGGTCCTTGTGGCGAATGGCTCTTAAAATGGTATCGCTATCCCAAGCCCGGCGTTCATCCAGAATCCGAGACGGCGGAATTTTTTCGGGATCAGCATTGCGAGGGCGTCGCGGAATTTGGTGCGCGCCTCGACCGTGAAGGTGCCGACGGATGGAGTACCGTCGCGTTTGTGCAGCGCTGGTTGTGTGGCGCATCTGTGTGGGACCGGGTGGTTGCAGCGATGCGCAGCGGTTCCCCAGAAGCGGTCTTCGCTGGGGATCTGGGGCGGGCCGTAGGTGGCCTCCATCGGATTTTGGCTTCGGGAACCCCAGGCTCTTCCTTTGGCGCTGAGTCTTGGTGTCGCCAGCGACGGGCCCAGTGGATCGAGCGCATCTCTAGAGGCGTGTCCAAATTTCAAACCGCCTGCAGTGGGGATATTCCTCCGAGTGTGGACAAAGAGACATGGGAGCGTGCCCGGAGTCTTTGCGAAAACGTTCTGCATGGCTGGCGCGACCGGGAACAGAGGCTTCAGGAATTGAGAGTGGAGGGTGAAAGCATTCGTATTCATGGGGACTTACACTTGGGACAGATTTTAGAACGCGAAGGATGCTGCGGCCCGAGACGTTTTGTGGCCGTGGATTTTGAGGGAGAGCCAACGCGTACGATTGCCGAACGTAGAGCCAAGGATTTGCCATTGCGCGACGTGGCGGGAATGTTCCGCTCCTTTGCCTATGCGGCCGCCGTCGCTGGAGTCTCTCAGGGTATTGCGGCGCACTGGAGCGCTATGTTCTTGGAGGGGTGGCGTGAAATTATGCCGCTGCCTTCGGGAGAATGGCGCGTTCTACTCGACGCGTTGATCTGGGAAAAAGCCATCTACGAGGCCGAGTATGAACTGAGTCACAGACCCGACTGGCTTTGGATTCCGCTGAGCGTGTTTTCTGAAAAGTTCTAGTTTCTGAAAACCTTGCAGACGACCGGCCTATTGCGGTTTCTTCTTTCTTGTGAGTCTGTACCGCCGAATCATTCGCCCCCTTCTTTTTTCTGCCGATCCAGAAATTGTCCACCACTTTGCCATGGGATGCCTGGAGACTTTCGGGCCCCTTTTAAGAGCTCTCACTCCGGAGCCAGATCCGCAGTTGGCTAAAACTGTTTTTGGAGTGCGCTTTCCTTCGCCGGTCGGCTTGGCGGCTGGCTTCGACAAAAATGCGATCGCCCTGCCCGCGTGGGAGGCCCTTGGATTTGGGTTTGCAGAAATCGGCACTGTGACCGCGAAAGGACAGCCAGGTAATCCGAAGCCACGTCTGTTTCGGTTGCCCGAGATAGAGGGGGTCATCAACCGCCTAGGTTTCAATAACGACGGGGCGGAGGCGGTTGCGGCACGGCTCGAGGCTCTGCAAAAAAGTGGCGACTGGCCACGCATTCCCGTGGGCATCAATCTTGGGAAATCAAAAGTCACGCCTCTGGAGGAGGCAAATGCCGACTATGTAGAATCCTTTGAGCGGCTGCGAGAGTTCGGAGACTATTTTGTGCTCAACGTATCCTCACCCAATACTCCAGGGCTGAGAAAGCTGCAGGATAAAGACGCGCTGGAGGGCCTGCTATCGGCCGTCCAGGCCGCCAATAAAACACACCTGCCGCTGCTTCTGAAGATTGCGCCTGATCTGGAATGGGCTGCCATTGACGAAATCATCGGGCTGGTGGAGGCGCATCAACTTTCCGGAATCATCGCGACGAACACCACCATTGACCACTCGCAGGTCCCCGTTGAACGTCGCCAGCAGGGCGGGCTCAGCGGTCAACCTCTCAAACATCGGGCCTTGGACGTGCTTCGCTTTATCACCGCCCGGACAGCCTTGCCAGTGATCGGAGTTGGCGGCATCGGGAGCGCGGACGATGCAAAGAAGCGCTTCGATGCCGGCGCTTCGCTGATCCAGATTTATACGGGCTTGGTGTACGAAGGGCCGGGGTTAGTTCGCAACATCCTAAAAGCCATGGTATAGCTCCGGTGAACGAAGCGCGTCTCTAGTCGGCTTTGACGGGCTCAACCCACACCTTTTTCTTTTCAAAGTCGATCGTCATGCGGGTTTGCTTGAATGGCAGCCAGCCAAGCAACATTTCGTTGGAGGAGACGCTGGTATCAAACTCGAGCGGAACTATCCGCAGGCTGCCCAATTCGGCCTCGCGCAAAACGCCGACTTGTTCGTGCTCAATGCCTCCAACTCCCATCGCTCTGCGTTTCCTAAGGCGCGGCGTGGCGAGGGAACTTTTTGGAATCGCATCCAAGGCAGCCGCTGACAGCCTTAACCCAGACCCACAGCCCGTATCGAAAAAGGCGCGTATCGTCTGGTTGCCAATCTTGATTTTAATCCACATTCGCCCATCCTCAATCTTGAAAGGAAAAGAGGCGGCGCCCGCCGGGGGGTGGAAGGAACGTTTGTACGCGAGCACAACCTCCTTGCGTGGGCCGTCCACCGTGAGACTCGAAAACTGCTCCAGCAGGGGCAACCCCAGAAGGTTTAACTGCATGTCATCCACGGTGATTCCCGCGAATGTCGTTCGGTAGGAATGCAGGAATACACCGGCAATGCCACGGCCCAAAACTTTTTGGTTTCGTATTTTAACAGATTTGTATTGGGCCAGAAGGACGTCAACGTTCCCGCCAATCCCGGTGCCCTTGAGCGCGGCGCCGCGAATGGTTGGAATGCCGACGTCCGCAGCCGAACTTGCGTCCAGAAGAATAGGAAAGGCGTTGCCTGTATCCAGAATGAGGCGCACATCCTCACCGTCAATTTGGCCTTCGATGCTGGGAATCCCCAGCGTCGTATCCAGAGGCGCTCGAAGAATAGAGCCGGGTTGAAGCTGCCACTGATAACGTGGCCGCACTTGCCCCTTATCAAAATCCAGAGGATCCGCGGCGACGGTGTTGTTGCGTAGCAGTGAGATCGTGCTGCGGGGAGCACGATCGACGCTTTGAACGCACCCAGAGAGTAGAATTAAAAAAAGGAACGGCGCTAGACGGCGGATCATTGCATGGCAGGAGTTGGCCGTCGTAAGCGACGCAAACGGATTAAGATAAGACAGCCTTGAAGGCCCAACCCGACGGCAGCCATCCCCGCGGCCATCCGTGCCTTCCAGTTCCATTGAAGCGGCTTTGGTTTGAAGGGGAGTGCAATTGGGTTGGAAAAGTCACCCTCCATCAGCATCTGCCATCCTGGCGCGGGGGTGTTTGAGCCAGAGGGAACGGTCCAAAGCAGAGTTGTGGCTCCGCTGCCTTTGGCAATTTCGACCCGGAGGGGAGAGGCGCTTGGGCGCCAATTCCAAGAGACAGTGTAAAGCTCCGGTGGCGGTTCGCTTTCCGGATGCGACAATGGAACGGGTGAGGGGTGAGGATATCCCGTATGTAACGTTACTGTTGGTTTGCCCAACTGTGAGGCAGACCATGTACGGCCGTCGGGAAGATGAATTTGCAAAGCCTTCCCAATGCTATCCGCAGGGTTGGCTGCGTCGCGCAGCCAGGAGATCCCGGCAACGTCTGCGGTTACTTCAAGCGTCACATCCGCCCCATCCCTGAATACAAGGCGGGACAGAAGTACGTCGGAAGTGTGAGCGTGAGCAGTGGTGGAAAACCAGACTGCGGACAGACAAAAACTCGCGAAGTAAAAGCGCCCGCCCGCTTTCATTTACGGTTCCAGCGGAGCACGCGACCGAACTGGTTCCATTCAGTTTCGAGAATGTTGCCTTTCGCGTCGAAGGTGATCCCGTGGGGCGAGGTGACCGTATTCTCGCGCCAATCTGCTGGGGGCACGCGCGGAGTGTTCGACTGTCCGGGAGTATCGTTGGTGCCCAGGGCGGCAACCATCTTGCCTTCCTTGTCCCAGACTGAAACGCGTCCCGCAATTTCAGCAATACAGACATAATCTCCATGGAAGGAAGCCGAACTTGGATTGCGGAGACCAGTGGCAATGACACCCATCAATTCGCCTTCGAGTGTCGCGTGCATGATCCGTTTGTTCCCCCGGTCGCAGAGAAACACGCGCGCCGGCTGAAACCGTGTGTCGATGTGAATTTTGTGGCAGTTCGCCAAGTTGAATGGTTCAACCGGGCCGCCGAACTGTTTTTTGAATTTCCCAGCTGCATCAAAAACGAAAACCCACGAGGTTCCATATCCATCAACGACGTAAATATCACCGTTAGGAGCGGCGTCGGCGCTGGTCAGTTTTAACCCGCCCCGGCTCTCTGCGTTCGCTTGGGTATAGGCCGGTTTTCCATCCTTCTGCGCCATTTCGGAGAATGCGACCTTCTTTGGTTTTCCCCCGACGGTCAGTGTGACCCCGTCGTTGTCTTGAATCGGATCAAATCCTTCAACTTTCGCACCGCTTGTGAGAACCGCTGTTCCCTTAGTCGCAATATCGGCCTTGGCCACTTTTTGCATTCCGCCGCCAGTCAATGTGAAGGAGAGTGAATCGCCTTGGTCAACCGGTGAACTCCCCCGAAGTGTTTTTCCGTCCTTAAGGGTCACGCTGAACGCGTCCGCAATTTCCGCAGGGAATGAAGCACGGGGAATCTCGAGGACGATTTTGCCTTCTAGCGTGGCCTTGATGACCTTCTGCTGGCTCAAAACTGCGGCATAAATAAATTCGCCATCTTTAGACTTTCGGATGGAAAACCCATGGAGAGTTGCTGGCAATTCGAGGTGCTTTAAGTACACACCGTCGGGGGAATAGACCTGAAGCCCTCCTTTTTCCTGCCCTTCCACGCTTACGTAAATATGACCTGCAGAGTCCACTTGGATTTCGCCATGCCCGTTTCCAATGGTCTCAAGACCAGCGGGCGGCTTGAGAAAGTTGGGCGCAAAATCGTAGTTTAGATCTGCCCTTGCGATGGATGTCCCCAAAACAAGGACGCTGAGGAGGGAGGAAAGACGGGAGTTCATAGGGGTCTGCAATTTGGGGGGTAAGAAGTACCGCGCGTCAATCCTTCAGTGAGAGGGGTTGATGCAAATTCTAAAAATAATCTCTGACAAGAGGGTGGTGTGTGGCTGAAAAGAAAAGACCCGCAGGGGGTGCGGGCCTTTTAAAAGACAGAATTAGGCGAGATGCCGACTCACGACGCTACTTCCTCTTCAGTGCCTTCTTCGCCATCCTCGTCCTCTTCGTTGTCAGTGTCTTCGGGGAGATATTCCATCTTGGCAAACTTGCGTTTGCGCTTACCCGCAGGGAGAGGAGCCAGTGTCATGGTCACGGCGCGCCCCATCAGCTTGGGAGCCTGCTCCACGTTGGCCATGCAATTTAAATCCTCGCTAATTTTGTGCATAAGCTTCATTCCTAGCTCCTTATGCGCATTTTCGCGGCCTCTGAACTGGAGCTGTACACGCACCTTGTTCCCTCGATCCAAAAACTCTTCGCCGTGTCTGAGTTTTGTCTCGTAGTCGTGCTCGCTGATGTTCACTCGGAACTTGATTTCCTTCAGCTTGCTGGATGCCTGCTTCTTTTCCTTGTCCTGTTTGGAAATCTCGTACTTGAATTTCCCAAAGTCCACAATGCGGCACACCGGTGGATTAGCCGTGGGAGCGACCTCAACAAGGTCTAGTCCCGCGGTTTGGGCGGCCCTCAGGGCATCCTGGATTTTCAAGACGCCGAGCTGCTGGCCTGACGACGCTACGATCACACGCACCTCGCGGGCGCGGATCCTCTGATTCACTCGATACTGCTGGATTTGTATAGGTTGGGACTGGTGGGGATCCGGCTCCGGGGAGCTGGCGGACGGACCCTGGTTGGAACAGTTACAGTACGGTTTAGAGAGTTATCCCTCCTCGCCGGCTCGCTTGCCGTCCGGCTGCAACCCCCGGACTGCTGAAAACAAACTGCCAGGCAGCCTGAATCCTCCCTTGGCCCTAAGCCTTTCTCGCCTTTGGAGCAAGGTAAAAAGTTTCAACTTCGATCGAGCTACCCCTCCTCAATTCCAGTTTACGCTCACCGAGCGCTTGTTTTGAAACTTGTCCACATACTGTAACTGCTTGTGGGCTACTCCGTATTCGTGGACTAATTTGGTGCACTTCACGTCAAAACAGCAGTACTCCGCAACTTCCAGCACACGGCCCTCACGCCACCAGCGGATCGCATCCAAGCCATCGCCCGTTTTTCCAACTCCCAGATTTGCAGTCGCCAAGACGTCCAATTTCAGGCGATGCCCGAGAGTTTTTTCAATGTCCACCATCAGATCCAGGGTACGAGCGGCATGAGCCAGATCTAAAATCGTATACGCTCCTAGGACCTCGTAATCAAAGCTGATGACGTTGAACCCCACCACGAGATCAGCCTTGATCAACTGATCGACAAGCAGATGCACTTCCTTCTCCGTATAAATCCGATACTCGCCCAGGCCGGTCGAATAAGTCACGCCGATGGACATGCCCATTTCGCGCTTCTTGTTCCATCCGCCCGCATCGTTTGCGGTGCGTTGCGTTTCCAAATCAAAATATACAATGTCCCGAGCCATCGGTTCAGTAGCGGCCATGAAAAACAGTGCAACCGAGTCTGGGCTGAAAATCCAACCGTTTTACATATTTGAGACCCAGGATTTAAAAATTCCGTTCCCGCCCGAGCCAAAGTCGTGGCAGGGATAGGGGATGCATTCCACCCTTTTGAAAGTTTCCTGTCCGGACCGCGTCGGTCTGCTCGCGAAAATCACCAACTTTGTGGCGGAGCAGGGTGGGAACTTAAAGGAGGTCCATCAGTTTACAGACCCCTTGGAGGGCTGGTTTTTTGCGCGGATGGAAATTGAGACGCACACGTTGCGTTGTGACTTAGGGGCGCTGCGCGACGCGTTTGAGCCTCTGGCAAAGGAGCTGCAGGCGGAGTGGTCTTTGCGTCCTTCTGGGTCGCGCCCCAAAGTGGTGCTGATGGTGAGTAAATTGGGCCACTGCCTGGCGGATCTTCTCTGGCGGTGGCGTTGCGGAGAACTTGCCTTCGATATTCCGTGCGTCATTTCCAACCACGAAACCCTACGCCCCCTTGCCGAACGTGAAGGTATTCCCTTCCACTGGATCCCTATTTCATCTGAAACGCGGCGTGAAGCCTTTGCCGAAATGGAGGCGCTTTGGAAATCCTTGGACGCAGACCTCATCGTGCTTGCGCGATACATGCAGATTCTGCCGGCCGATCTCTGTTCACGCTGGCCCGCGCGGGTGATGAACATCCACCACAGTTTTCTACCTTCCTTTGTCGGAGCCAATCCCTACCAACGCGCCCACCAGCGAGGAGTAAAACTCATCGGTGCCACATGCCACTACGCAACTCCCGATTTGGATGAAGGGCCCATCATCGAGCAGGAGGTGGTTCGTGTGGAGCATTTTCATTCCGAACAGGATCTGCTCCGCCTGGGCCGCGACTGCGAGCGCATGGCGCTGGCGCGCGGCCTACGCTACCATCTCGCGGAGCGCGTCTTGGTTCGCGGCAATAAAACAACGGTCTTTCGCGACTAGAAGGCATTGCCGGTCTTTTTACAGCCCGCCAGATTCGGCCATTTTCAGGTGTAGTACCCTGCATGTGCGCGCTCTTGTTTCGCGGCAAAGAGCCCCATCTTTTGCAAGAGACTGGCCATAGGAGGGAATCATGGCCTTGAGTTTCTTCTGCCAATCGGGGGTGAGCATCTGTTCTTTAAAGCATCGTTGCAGCAGCTCGAGCATGATTGATACGGAGGTGGATGCCCCGGGGGAGGCCCCCAAAAGCGCGGCAACCGAACCGTCCGCCGAACTCACAATCTCTGTTCCAAACTCTAATTTGCCGCCTTGATCGCGGTCTTTTTTGATGATCTGCACTCGCTGCCCAGCCTCTTCCAACTTCCAGTCCTCCAGTCTTGCGGTTGGCACAAATTTTTGAAGCGCCGCCAGTCGGTCCAGTGGGGACTGCCGAACTTGATCGATCAAATACTTCGTGAGAGGAATGTTATGTAGCCCGGCGGACAGCATTGGGAGGATGTTGTCCACTTGCAGAGATTCAGGCAGATCCGTATAGTCACCGTGCTTTAAAAACTTAGTTGAAAATCCGGCGTATGGGCCAAAGAGGAGGGCCTTTTTACCGTCAATAATCCGAGTGTCCAAGTGAGGCACAGACATGGGAGGCGCTCCGACTTCAGCTTTGCCGTAAACCTTGGCCGAGTGCTGATTGATGACCTCTTCGTTCTGGCATACCAACCACTGGCCGCTAACGGGGAAGCCGCCGTAGCCGTTTGCCTCAGGGATCTCGGTCTCCTCCAGCAAAGGCAAAGAACCGCCGCCGGCGCCGATAAATAGAAACTTGGTTTCAATCGTCTGTTTCTCCTTGTTTGAGAGATTGATGAGCTCCACCTCCCAATGCTGATCGGCCTTGCGCCGTTCGATAAAAGTGACTTCATGGCTGAGGTGTAGGCGGACATCCGGAAGGGTTTGGAGATGCGCAAACAAAGCTCGGGTGAGTGCGCCAAAATTGATGTCGGTTCCCAATTCCATTCTGGTGACAGCCACGCTTTGGGCCGGGTCACGCCCCTCCATGATCAATGGGATCCACTTTTTTAGCTGCTCTTTTTCATCGCAATACGTCATCCCTTCAAAAAGAGGAGATTGCGTCAATAGCCCAAAGCGCTGTTTGAGATAGGCGATGTTCTCGTCCCACACAATGCTCATGTGTGGCGTGGAATTGACGAAGGTTTTTGGATCCTGAAGGCAGTGTTTCTCGACCAGATACGCCCAGAATTGTTTGGAGACTTCGAAGGACTCTGCAATTTTCAAAGCCTTGCCCGTGTCTATGCTGCCATCTTCATTCTGTGGAGTGTAATTCAATTCGCAAAAGGCGGAATGTCCGGTGCCGGCGTTGTTCCAAGCGTCGGAGCTTTCACCTGCGATTACATCGAGCCGTTCGTAAATCTCGATTTTTAATTCGGGATGTAATTCCTTCAGAAGGACGCCCAATGTTGCGCTCATAATACCGGCGCCGATCAACACCACATCGGGGTGAGAAGTGGCTGCATGGTGTCTGTGGAAAAGGTGTGAAATAGACATGGGCCGTTAAAATGGGATGGTAAAAAACGTGCTTGCTGGAGCACTTTTGCTTTCCCCTCGAGCGTTTCGTAAAGACAAAAGGCATTCGCTCTGTGAGGTTTTCTTCTTTGCAGAAAAAAGAGCACAAAAAAACCCGCATTGACGCGGGTTTTTAAAGAATCTTGGTTGCTCGCCCCGTCTGCGTTAGGCGCCGTCGCTGCCGATGGCCTCAACGGGGCATCCTTCCATTGCCTCCCTGCAAAGGCCCTCCTCCTCCGGGGATTCGGGTTGTTTAAAAACGTAGGAGTGTCCTCCATCGTCATCCCTTTTGAAGTTTGCAGGTGCTGTTTCACGGCAGAGATCGCAGTCGATGCATTGATCATCCACGTAAAAGGCGCCCTGAATGTTTTGTGCGTAGCGGTTGGAAGCGTCGGCCATGGCAAGAAGTAGTTAAAACGGATTTGTGAGACTAAGAGCAGAGTGCCGTGATGCAACCCTTTTTTCCAAACCATGCTCTTCAGGAGGCCCGCCAGCGCCTTTTTGAAGGCCTTTCTAAAACTGTCTTCAAGATTTAGATGCCTGCAGATTTTCGCCCTCTATCAAAGGAAAGCGTCGATACGGGCACCTGTGGACGATCTTTAGTTTTCAGGCTATCTTTGGGCTTCAATGAGCAATGCAACACTTCCTGAAAAGGAGTTGGTGGAAAAAGTCATCGCCGGAGCACGCGTTTCAGATGCGGAGGCCCTCCTCCTTTATCGGTTGCCGTTGAATGTGCTTGGAAGCTTGGCTGATCACCGTCGCAGCCTTGCAAAACGCAGTTCATACGATGGCCGTGGAGGGGAAGTTGTGACTTACATCGTCGACCGCAACGTGAATTACACCAACGTATGCAACGTTTATTGCAAGTTTTGCGCGTTTTATCGGACGGAGAAAGACGAAGATCATTACGTGCTGACGCATGCCCAGCTTGAGGAGAAACTTTCTGAATTGAGCGATATCGGCGGCGTTCAAGTTCTCTTGCAGGGCGGGCACCATCCCAAGCTCGGGATAGGCCACTACCTCGACATGCTTTCCTTTATCAAGGAGCGCTTTCCAAAGATAAACATCCACGGCTTCTCGCCACCGGAGTTTCATCACTTTTCCAAAGTTTTTGAAATGCCTGTTCCCGAGGTGCTTCGTCTTTTTAAAGAAGCCGGCCTAGGCTCAATTCCAGGCGGCGGCGGAGAGATTCTTGTGGATCGAGTGCGAAACCGAATTTCTCCCCTCAAAGCAAACAGCGACCAATGGCTGGGAGTCATGGAAGCCGCGCACGATCTCGGCCTGTATTCAAGTGCAACAATGATGTTCGGTCACGTCGAGACCCTCGAGGAGCGCATCGAGCATTTGAGCAGACTCCGCGAACTCCAGGACCGCACCCATGGTTTCACGGCATTCATTTGCTGGACCTTCCAGCCCGACAACACCCTCCTCAAGGCGGATCCTGTGGGATCCTCAGAATATCTGCGCATGCAGGCCCTCTCCCGGATTTTCCTGGATAATATAGAAAACCTTCAGAGCAGCTGGGTGACGCAGGGGCCTAAGATTGGCCAAATTGCATTAAAATTTGGGGCAAGCGATTTTGGATCGGTGATGATGGAGGAAAATGTCGTCTCAAAAGCCGGCACAAGTTTCCGCCTGCAGGCCGAAGAGATTGAACGCCTCATCAGAGAAGCAGGCTACGAGCCTCGCCGCCGAACCACCTGGTACGAATTGGTTTCGTAAGCCGTTCAAAGCAACGAAACAGGATTCGAGATATCAAAAAAGCATCGGGACTGGGCGCGTGAAATAAGCGCACTCAGACACGAACTTTTTGGGGAATCGGCCGCGCAAAGCAGAGAGTGGGGGACGCCGATATTCAGGAGCATATCCGGCGCCAGATTTCCCAGCATTTTAAAAAACCGGGGGCAAAATCTTCCGGCCGCCGTGCGGCCCACTGTTGTATTTGTGTGGGTGTAAACCATTCACCCAGCTCGATTTCAGCCGGAGGAAGCCGGAACGGGCCTTCGTGCTGGGCTTCGTATAGCATGACAAATTCGTGGCCCGTTTCATGGCATGGCGTAATCTTGGTAACTTCACGCACTGGGACACGGACGCCCAACTCTTCTTCCAACTCTCGTAATGCTGTTTCTTCGTAATCCCTTCCTGCATTCACATGGCCGGCCGCGCTGGAATCCCAGCGTTGCGGGCACACATCTTTCCAGCGTGAGCGCTTTTGGAGGAACATTTCTCCGGCCTTGTTCCGCACGAAAATGTGCACTGCGCGATGGCACAGATTCTGGCGGTGAACTTCAAAGCGGGAGTTTTGTCCGGTGACGCGATCGTCCGAATCAACAACATCAAAAATTTCGCGATGTACATCCTGCGCTGCATTTTCCGAGGAATTCTGACTCTGTTCGGGTTTCCAGGCGGCCAATTCACACCACTGGCGAACCGTTAACGATTCCGCACGGGAGGTGACAGGCAAGCCGAGGGATGCAGCAGCCTCGGCCCATTGGGGCAAGGCTGGCGCAATGAGTTTACCTAATTGTTTGCGCCTCTGTGAAAAGCCTAATTTCACTAGGGTGGAAAAACGGGCCCCGTCACAGTCAGGAAACTCACCCGCTGGGCGCGGTGTCAACAATACCACCGACGATTCCACCTTTGGAACGGGCAAAAAGACCGATCCGGGCAGGCTTCGCAGGAGTTCAACCTTCCATCGGCGGCCGATCAGCACGGTGGGGCTTCCGTAGTCTTTGCAGTTTGGATTTGCGGCAAAACGTTCAGCCAACTCTTTTTGAAGGGTAAATAGAAGAGCGGTTGCGGGAGATGCTTCCGTGGTGAAGTTGAATAGAATCTGGCTTGAAACGTAATAGGGCAGGTTGCCGAAGACTTTGATTGGCCCGCCAGGGAGGAGTTCGCGCGTGTCGAAGCGGCACGCATCCCCGTGGACTACCTGAAGTTCTGGGTAACGATCTTTGAGAAACGAAATCAACCGATCATCTTTTTCAATCAAAAGACCGTTGGTTGAAAATTCCTGTGCGACGCTGGTTAATGAACCGAGACCCGGGCCGATTTCCAGCCAGCGTTCCCCCGGCTTGAGATCCAACTGCGAGACAATCCATGTAGCCAAATTTCTGTCATGCAAAAAGTTTTGTCCCAGGCTTTTGGTGGGTGACGCATCTAACTCTTTGAGTGTGGCCTGAAGTTCAGTAAGTTTCAACGGAGAGAGGGGCTATGAAAAACAGAGAAGGGCCGTGCCAATGACGATTCGATAGACGCCAAACATTGCGAAGGAATGGGTTTGAACAAAGCGGAGCAGCCACTTTACGGTCACGAAAGAGACAGCTGCCGCGACAAGCGTCGAAAGTAAAAGCATGGACCAATCCTCAGTGGCTCCGTGCATAAAGGCCTTGAAGAGTTTCAATGCACTAGC
>Ga0114974_10001006_pt1 | contig 22531 bp, 20 predicted proteins | sample S_130206_EF_Meta_FD_87318 | JGI IMG/M metagenome (GOLD analysis project Ga0114974, IMG submission 87318) | Freshwater microbial communities from Lake Simoncouche, Canada to study carbon cycling - S_130206_EF_MetaG | ecosystem: Environmental > Aquatic > Freshwater > Lake | place: Lake... | reverse complement strand
GAAGGGCTGGTTCTCCGGAAAACCGTCCTACCCATAAAATCTTCCTACCCCCATTTCAGCCGATGGCTTCGAGAATTCCCCAACCACGGACTGGAAAGTACGTGCCACGATCGGCAACCACGCCCAGCTGAGCGGCTCGACGCATCATTCTCGGTGGCGTCCTGAATCTGCGGGAAAAACTCAGTGATCATTTCCTGCTCCCGATCGCCCGACGCCACTCGGATTATTCCCACAGCTTCAGGGCACCGCAGCTCGCAGAGACGGATGTTGAAACCCGTCCGCCGTTCCCCACGCTGCCCGCCATGCCACTCACCCTCGATCAGATCGTCGCCGAAACCCGCCAGTGGCCCGAAGATACCGTCGCCGAGCTGCTGGACCGCATCACGCTCGCCAAGCACGGCGGGCTTGCGCCCGAGCGCGAGGCCGCGTGGGCCGCAGTCGCCTCTCGCCGCTCGTCGGAGATCGACAGCGGCAAGGAAAAGCTGGTGCCCGGCCACGAGGTCAGCGCTCAGATCCGCCGGATCGTTGGCCGGTGAAACCGCACGGCTTCCATCGCGAGGCGAATGCGGAGTATGCCGCGGCCTCCGAGTATTACGCCCGGATCAGCCCCGAGCTGGGCGGTCGCTTCTATGACGAGATCGAGCGCCTGATCGCGGAGGCGTGTGCGCATCCGCGCATGTATCGCCGGCTCCGGGGAGAGGTCCGCCGCCATTTTACCGCCGCCTTCCCCTACGGCATCCTGTTCGAGGACTGCCCGGCCGAGGTGCGCATCCTGGCCGTGATCGGCCTGCACCAAGATCCCGATTATTGGTTGCACCGCCTCGCTGACTGACCGCCCGTCACCGCACCGACGGTCTTCTTTTGGCAAACTAAGTTGACAGGTGTAATCCCGCCGTTGCCAACGGCTGCGCCCTGATCGTAGCGGCACACGCCACGCCGTCGCAGGCGCTGATGGCGTGCAGTTGCCGGCATGGCCGCTCGCTCCCAGGGACTAGCCGAACGGATTCAGGGCACGACCAGCCCAACCTCGAACGAATGTCTGGTTCTCCGGAAAACCGTCCTACCCATAAAATCTTTCTACCGCCAATTCAGCCGATGGCTTCGTAGCCCGAACATCCGAAAAATCAGCGAGGATGAGCGGTTCAACCTTCCGCGTTTTCCTCCGTCCTCAGCAGGGCAAACCCGCAGATCCCCGCCGCCCGCTCATCCCTCCTCACCTCCTGGGTGCGCCTAAATGTTTCCTGCTGCCGCTCTCCGGATCGCGCTGCTCCTCGCGGGCCTGCTCATTCTTGGCGCCGCCCGCCTTACGCGCCCTACGACTCACACGCCGCGGACGCACTGCCTAATGCGGAGCCGAAGTTAGGCTGGCAACGCCGCCCTGCTTGCCTAGCTTTCCCCCATGACGATTACGAAAAAAATTCCGGCCGACCGCTGGCACGGGCTTGATGTGCACCAAGGGGATTCGCTCCAAGTGATCGCAGTCACGGAATCGGAGTTTCTCGTGCAAATCAGCCGGGCGGATACACCCCCGGAGCGCTCGGTGGGTCAGGCCAGCGAATGGCTGCGATCTGCCCGCGGCAGTGTGCAGATGGCCGCCGGAATTTCGGCCGACGATGCGAGGATGGACTTTTACGCTGCGAAATACGGGCTGGGCCGCTGACGCAAAATGAGAGCCTTCCTCGACACCAACATCCTCGTGGATGTTTTGCTGAATCGCCCGGCCTTTGTTTCCGATAGCGAATCGCTCATTCTCCGCTGCGAGGCATTGGGAGCAGAAATGTTGGTCGCATGGCACGGATTGGCGACCGCCTACTATTTGTTGAAACGCGGCCGCACTGAGCAGCAGGCGCTCGCCGAGGTGGATAAGATTTTGGCTTGGGCGCGCTTCGCCGATTGCACCGATGCCAGCGCACGCCGGGCGCGGTCGCTGGGATTTCCTGACTTTGAAGACGCGCTGCAAGCCGCCGCTGCGGAAGCCAGTGCGGCCGATTGGCTGGTGACTCGCAACACGGGTGACTTCGCCCGGAGCCGTGTTCCGGTGCTCACTCCGTCCCAGTTCCTGCAAAGATTTCCGCTGCCGCCGGTATCGTAACCGCAGCCCTGCCCCGGCCGCTTCCGAAGTGGCGCAGGCGCACGTCGCAACAGGGGTCCGTGTAACCGCGACAATCTTCATGTCTGGGAATCGCTGCAGTGCCCGAGGGAAAATCGAACGGGGTCGGGCTTTGGAGTTTGGGGTGCTCGAGATAGGAGGAACGGGGTCAGCAACGGTCTTTCAGGCGATATCAACCACCACTTTGCTTGAACCTGTTTCGCTGTCCGCGCGCCAGAGGCCGAGTGCAATCGGCGAATCCGCCACCGGGATATTTCCGCGAATGCAGCATGCGCGCAATCAGGCGTCCGCAGGTTGTCCGCGCAATCTCGGTGGAGTCCTGAATCTGCGGGAAAAACTCGGTGATCATTTCCTGCCCCCCATCGCCCAACACCACTCGGATTATTCCCACAGATTCAGGGCACCGCAGATCGCACCAACGGATTGCGGCAGCCCCGCTGACCGACGCCCCAACCCACCACGCCTCGGATGAGAGGGCACGACCAGCCCCACCACAAACGAAGGGCTGGTTCTCCGGAAAACCGTCCTACCCATAAAATCTTCCTACCCCCATTTCAGCCGATGGATTCGAGACCCGAACATCCGAAAAATCAGCGAGGATGATCCGTTCAACCTTCCGCGTTTTACTCCGTCCTCAGCAGGGCAAACTCGCACCCGCCAGCGGCTCCGCCGCGCGCTCATCCTTCCGTATCACCAGCGCCGTCGGCTTCGCGGTCTGCCCCCTGCCCGTCACGTTTCTCACCCGTTCTGAAGCCCGAGAAAAGACCGTGCTTTACACATATCAACGCTTACATATCCGTTGATATGTCATGCCGCACGACCGTCCCCTCTCCGAACTCTTCGCGCAGAACCGTCCGCTCCGGTCGCTGGAATTCTTTCCGGCCAAGGACGACACCGGCGTTGACGCCCTCCGTGCCACCGCGACCGCGCTGAAGCGCATGGCCCCCGATTTCGTATCCGTGACCTACGGAGCCGGCGGCACGACTCGCGACCGCACGGCTCAGGTCTGTGACTTTCTGAAGCGCGACTTCGGCTTCACCGTCATGCCGCACCTCACGTGTGTGGGCCACTCACGCGCCGAACTCTCCGAGGTCGCCGATCGCATTTATGCCGGTGGTTTCCGCAATATCATGACGCTGCGTGGCGATCCGCCCAAGGGTGAGACGACCTTCACACCCGGCAAGGACGGTCTCCGTTACGCCAGCGACCTCGTCGCGCTGCTGAAGTCCCGCCACCCCGATTTCTGTCTCGGCGTCGGCGGCTACCCGGAGAAACACCCCGAAGCCCCGTCTCTCGAAGCCGATCTCACTGCGCTCAAAATTAAAATCGACGCCGGCGCGGACTTCATCACGACGCAGCTCTTTTTCGACAACACCGTGTATTACCGCTTTGTGGACAAGTGCCGCGCCGCCGGCATCACCGTCCCGATCGTCCCCGGCATTATGCCCGTGCTTTCGTTGAAACAAATTCAACGGTTCACCGCGATGTGTGGCACGACGCTCCCGGCGAAACTCAGCACGCGCCTCGAAGTCGCCGCCGAAAACACCGACGTCGTTGAAACCATCGGCATCGACTGGGCGCTCACGCAAATCCGCGACCTCCTCGCGCACGGCGCCCCCGGCTACCACCTCTACATTTTGAACCGAGCCAAAGGCGCCCTCGCCCTCACCGCGGGCTTGGCCGCCTAATCGCGACGTTCGCGGGAAAAAAAGGCGCGCGTCTGCCGCTCGGGATCATTCCCGGCGTTGCCCCACGCACCGTTCATGGGCGTTGCCCACGCACCACGCATCGGAGGTTCAATCGACGACTCCTTCGGCTTGGCTCCGCCGGTGCTCACCTTCCCCTACGGCATCACTCAAACAAACCGCCGACATCCACCCGCAGCTCCGGCAGCACCTGCGACACCGCCACTTCGCCGCGGCGCACGATCCGTGTCTCGCCATATTTTCCCGCCACCGGCTGCGTAAAAATCTCGATCACGCCCTGGGCCGGCAACACGAGCCAATACTCCGCCACGCCCGCCTCCGCGTAAATCGAAGCCTTTTCCCGGTCGCTTTCCTCACTCGAAACCGCGACCTCTACCACGAGGACGGCCCCGTCGGGATGTCCGTCGCGGAAATCTTCCCGCACGCCCTTCACGATTGCAATGTCCGGCTCGGGCTCGGAATCGACCAGCGTCACGGGTTGCTCTTTGCGGACGAGGTGTCCGGGGAATGCCATCGAGCGCAGTTGCTCGTAAAGTGTATCGACCAAGAAAACATGCAGGGGTGATTTAGTCATTTTTTCAACAATCGCACCTCGCAACAATTCCGTGCGTTCGTCCAACAAGCCCTGCGCGGACATCACATGGTAGGTCTCGACACTGATCCGCGCCACCCGCTGGCGCACCGTTGGCAGTTCCAAGATGCTTAACATGATCGCACCGTAACCACGCCACTCCTGCGCGCAATGCCGATTCTCGACTTCCCCGCGCCGAGACCACGGCACCTGCACTCTCTCCGAACATCCGTGTTTATCCGTGTCCATCCGTGGTTAATTTTCCGCGCTCCCCGCGCTCCCCGCGCTCCCCGCGCTCCCCGCGTTCCCCGCGTTCCCCGCGTTCTTCCGCTTCACCCGCGCTCCCCGCCTACTCCGCTTCACCCGCCCGCCATCACCGGCCGAAATCCCGCCTCGACCAAAATTTTTGCCATCTTCTCCCGCTGATCACCTTGAATCTCGATCGCGCCGTCCTTGACGGTCCCGCCGCAGCCGCACGCTCCGCGCATTTTTTTCGTGAGCTGCTCTTTCTCCGGCAATCCGATGCCCACAAACCCACTGACCGTCGTCACCGTTTTCCCTCCACGCCCTCCGGTCTCACGGCGAATTTCCACGCGCCCGCGATTTTTCTCCGGTGCGGCCTTCGCTCCTTTTCCCACGCCGCCGGGGTTCGCACCCGTGCCGCCGGACGTCTTCGCCGCGAGCGCCGCCGCCGCTTGGTCCAAGACCGCTTTCGGCGCCAACGGCAACCCCGCCCCACTCAACGCCGCAAACGGATTCTGCCCCAGTCCCTGCCCTCCCTGCATCGAAATTTTATCACCACCGGCCATAAGTCAGGCTCTCCCTTCCGCCGCTCCGACCGGCTTCCCCGCCCGTCCACCGCACGCTCCGACCGGAATGTCCGTCTCTCCGCCCAGGAACATCACCGCCTTCGCGTAACTGCGATTCTGCAAAAAATGCCCGAGTTGCGGGTGCAATTCTCCCGAAGCCTCTCCGCGCTCTAGATATCCGTCCAGTTTCACCATTTCCTCGGCAATCACCCGCCCGTCGCCAGCCTTAATGCCGGCCAAGAGCGCGAGGAGGGATTCTTTGATGTGGGTTTCCATGGGTGTGAGTGTAAAAACTAATCCCGCTGTTACCGACGTTAAGCGCCATTGCAATCTCTCTCCCAAACCGGCTCGCACTTGAATTCTGCGCCGCGCCCTGTTTGGTTAATGCTTCCTTTTCTTTCAACGCCGCGGTCATCCGCGGCCTTCACCATGACCCGCGTAGCCTCCACATCCTCCCTTCCCACTCACGCCAACGCCGCCGTTATCGAGGCGGCCTATGAATCGTGGCTCCAAAACGCCGACTCCGTCGATCCGACGTGGCGCGCCTTCTTCCAGGGCTTCACCCTCGGCAGCAACGGGGCCTCCCCTTCCGCCGCCCTCGCTTCCGGCGACACTCCCGCCGCGGCCACCGTCCCCATTATCGACAGTCTCAAGCAGTCGCGTGTCCACCATCTCATCAATACGTACCGCGCGATCGGCCACTTCGAGGCTCATCTCGATCCTCTCGCCAACCCGCCTGCCCCTCACCCCAAGCTCTCCCTCGCCCACTTCAGACTCTCCGACGACGATCTTGATACGTCGTTCGATATCGGCACCTACCTCGGCGGCGGCCAGATGACGCTCCGCGACATCCTCCTCGCGCTGCGCACCACCTATTGCGGCCACATCGGCGTCGAGTACACGCACATCACCGACGTCGACGTGCGCCACTGGCTCCAAGAGAAAATGGAGTCCACGCGGAACCTACCCGATTTCTCGAAGGCCGAAAAAGTCCGCATCCTCCGCCGCGTCCATAAGGCCGAGCTCTTCGAACGCTTCCTCCACACCAAATACGTCGGCCAGAAACGCTTCTCCCTCGAGGGCGGAGAAACCATGGTGGCAGCCGTCGATTCCATCATCGAACACTGCCCGCACGTCGGCGTCGAAGAAGTCGTCATGGGCATGGCCCATCGCGGTCGCCTCAATATCCTGACGAGCGTCATGCGGAAAAATTTCGACGTCCTCTTCGAACAGTTTTCCGAAAACTACCTGCCCGAAACTGTCGGGGGCGACGGCGATGTTAAATACCATCTCGGCTACGAGGCCATCCTCGACACCGCGGCCGGCAAACCGGTCGAGGTCCGCCTCGCCGCCAACCCTTCCCACCTCGAAATCGTCAATCCCGTCGTCGAGGGCAAAGCTCGCGCCCGCCAACGCATCCGCGGCGCCATGGAAGACCGCAATCGCGTCCTCCCGCTCCTCATCCACGGCGACGCGGCGTTCGCCGGTCAGGGCGTCGTCGCCGAGACGCTTCAGTTCTCCCAACTCCCCGGCTACCAGACCGGCGGCACCCTCCACTTTGTCATCAATAACCAAATCGGCTTCACCACCGAGCCCCGCGACTCTCGCTCCACGCGCTACTGCACCGACGTCGCAAAGATGATCGAGGCCCCGATTTTTCACGTTAACGGTGACGACCCCGAGGCCGTCTGCATGGTCGCGCAACTCGCCCTCGCCTTCCGCGCCAAGTGGGCCCGCGACGTCGTGATCGACATGTATTGCTATCGCAAGCACGGCCACAACGAGACCGACGAGCCCGCCTTCACCCAGCCGCTCCTCTACCGGAAAATCGCCACCCACCCGCAGGTCTCCACCGTCCTGACCCGCAAACTCATCGCCGAGGGCACGATCACCGAGGCCCAAGCCGAGGCGATCAAAGCGGAATACAGCGCCGCCCTCGAAAAGAATCTCGAAAAGGCCAAGGCCTCCGAGACCGCAAAATCAGCCAAACGCGCCGCCGCTACCGAAACCAAAAAATTCGCCGGCTCCACCGCCGTGTTCCAGCCCGACTTCCATTTCAAAAAAGTCGCCACCAGCATCTCCTCCGAGCTGATTGACCGTGTCGTCCGCGGTCTCGCCACCCTCCCGCCCGGCTTCAAGCCCAATCCCAAAATCAAACGCTTCCTCGACGCCCGCGTCACCGCCCACCACGACGGCGGCCCGATCGACTGGGGCTTCGGTGAGGCCCTCGCCTTCGGCTCCCTCGTGCTCGAAAACAAACCCGTCCGGCTCAGCGGCCAGGACTGCGAACGCGGCACCTTCAGCCACCGCCACGCTGTGCTCCACGACATGGAGACTAACGCCACCTACGCGCCCCTCCAAAACCTCGATCCCCAGCAGGCCCGTTTCTGCGTGTACAACTCGCTCCTCTCCGAAGCCGCCGTGCTCGGTTTCGACTACGGCTACTCGCTCGATTACCCCGATATGCTCTGCATCTGGGAAGCTCAGTTCGGTGATTTCGCCAACGGGGCCCAAGTTGTCATCGATCAATTTCTCGCCGCCGGCGAATCGAAGTGGCACCGCACCAGCGGCCTCGTGCTCCTCCTCCCGCACGGCTACGAAGGCCAAGGTCCCGAGCACTCCTCGGCCCGCTTGGAACGTTTCCTCCAGCTCTGCGCCGAGGACAATATCCAAGTCGCCAACATCACGACACCCGCCAACTTCTTCCACGCGCTCCGCCGCCAAGTGCTGCGCGACGTGCAGAAGCCGCTCATCGTCATGTCGCCCAAGTCACTCCTCCGCCACCCCGCCGCCGTCTCGAAACTCACCGATTTCACCGCCGGCGGATTCCAAGAAATCATCGACGACGCTCAGTTCGGCGTAGCGGCAAGCGCCAGCGTGCCGACCAAGGCCCAGCGCCTGATCTTCTGTTCAGGAAAAGTTTACTACGACCTCTGCGACTACCGCGACAAACACAAGATCACGACTACGGCCATCGTGCGCATTGAGCAGCTCTATCCGTTGCATAAAAACGCCATCACCAAACTTGCCGATCACTACCGCGGCGCTCGCCTCATCTGGTGCCAGGAAGAGTCGCAGAACATGGGCGCGTGGAGCTACATCGCTCCCCTGCTCTCGGAAATCTTCGGTGTCCTCCCCGTCTACGCCGGCCGCGACGCCGCGGCCTCGCCCGCCGTCGGCGCCCTCGCGCTCCACCGCTTCGAACACGCCGCGATGCTCCAAGACGCCTTCGCCCTCTAGGAGCCCGCTAGCAGGCAATTCCTCCCTCCCACTCCCGATTATCAGAGCCAACCAGCGCAGATTAGCAGTTCAAAAACTCCTCTTCCACCATGTCCCTCCTCGAAGTCAAAATCCCGCCCATGGGCGAATCCATCGCCTCCGGTATCCTCGCCAAATGGCACGTCAAAGACGGCGATATCGTCAAAAAAGATCAGCCGCTCTTCGAACTGGAAACTGATAAAATCACGAGCGAGGGCACCGCTGAGTCCGCCGGGAAAATCGCCTTCAAAGCGGCCGCCGGTGACGAAGTCAAAATCGGCCAGGTGGTCGCCACGATCGACTCCGCCGCCAGTTCCTCACCGGGAGGCAGCCCCCCTGCTGGCGCGCCCGCCGCCGCCACGGCCGCAAAATCCACGGAGGCCTCGCCCGCCGTTCGCCGAATCGCCGCCGAGACCCAGATCGATCCGGCCACGGTCGCCGGCACCGGCAAAGGCGGCCGCGTCACCAAGGGCGACATGCTCACCGCCGCAGCCCCCGTAGCGGCGAGCGCCAGCGAGCCGAAATCCGCCCCCGGCACCCGCCAAACCCGCAAAAAGATGACCCCGCTCCGCGCCAAAATCGCCCAGCGACTCGTCTCCGCCCAGCACGAAGCCGCCATGCTCACCACCTTCAACGAGGTCGACATGTCCGCCGTCATGGCGCTCCGCGCCAAATACCAGGACGACTTCGTCAAGAAGCACGGCCTGAAACTCGGCTTCATGTCCTTCTTCGTGAAAGCCGTCGTCCACGCCCTCAAGGAAGTCCCCGGCGTCAACGCCCAGATCGACGGCGATGCCATCGTCGAAAACCACTACTACGACATCGGCGTCGCCGTCTCCACCGACAAGGGCCTCATGGTTCCCGTCATCAAAGGCTGCGACACCCTCGGCATGGCCGCCGTCGAAACTAAAATCGCCGACGCCGCCAAACGCGCCCGCGAAAGCAAGATCACCCTCGCTGATCTCGAAGGTGGCGTCTTCACGATCACCAACGGAGGCACCTTCGGCTCCCTCCTCTCCACGCCGATTATCAATCCCCCGCAGGCCGCGATCCTTGGCATGCACGCGATCAACGACCGCCCCGTGGCCGTCAACGGCCAGGTCGTCATCCGCCCGATGATGTATCTGGCGCTCAGCTACGACCACCGTCTCGTCGACGGCAAACAAGCCGTCACCTTCCTCGTGAAAGTAAAACAAGCGATCGAAGACCCCACCCGCCTCGTCCTCGGCGTCTAACTCAATCGTTCGCGTTCCTCGTTCTCGTCATCGTTCTCTTTTTTGAACAGCCCTCTCCCTGCCGGAGAGAACGAGCACGGTTACGAGAACTAAGAAAGATTCTCACATGTCTGCTCCTTCCTCCTTCGACCTCATCGTAATCGGTGCCGGCCCCGGCGGCTACGTCTGCGCCTTCCGCGCCGCGCAGCTCGGCCTCAAGGTCGCCCTCGTCGAAAAACGCGCCACCCTCGGCGGCACGTGTCTCAACGTCGGTTGCATTCCCAGCAAAGCCCTCCTCGCTTCCTCGGAGCACTACGTCTTCGCAAAACAGCACGCCGCTGAACACGGGGTGAAACTCGGCTCCGTCGAACTCGACCTCGCCACGCTCCTCAAAAAGAAAGACTCCGTCGTCACCAAGCTCGTCGGCGGCGTCGCGCAACTCGCCAAAGCCCGCAAGATCACCGTCATCACCGGCTCCGCCGCCTTCGTCTCCCCTAACACTATCCGTGTAGCGGCGAGCGCCAGCGAGCCGACTGAGCTCACCGCCAAAAACATCGTCATCGCCACCGGCTCCGCCCCCGTCGAACTCCCGTTCATGAAATTCGACGGCGAGACGGTCGTCTCGTCCGACCACGCCATCCAGTTCACCAGCGTCCCAAAAAAACTCGTCGTCGTCGGCGGCGGCGCCATCGGCCTCGAACTCGGCTCCGTCTGGTCCCGCCTCGGTGCCGAGGTCACCGTTGTCGAGTTCCTCCCCAAAATTATCGCGACCTACGACGACGATATCATCCGCAACTTCACGCGCATCCTCCAAAAACAGGGCTTGAAGATCGAAGTCGGCGCCAAAGTCACCGGGTTTCAACGCTCCACTGCCGGGGCAACCGGCATCCTCACCGCCGAACGGGGCACCGAAAAACTCGCGTTCCCCGCAGACAAGGTCCTCGTCGCCGTCGGCCGCCGCCCGTTCACCGACTCACTCAACCTCGCCGCCGCAGGCGTCCAACTGGACGACAAGAAGCGCATCAAAGTCGACGCTCACCTGCAGACCACCGCGCAGGGCGTCTGGGCGATCGGCGATGTCGTCGCCGGCCCCATGCTCGCCCACAAAGCCGAGGAAGACGGTGTCGCCGTCGCCGAGTGGATCGCGGGCAAGGCCGGCCACGTGAATTGGGATCTCGTCCCCGGTGTCGTCTACACCGACCCCGAGGTGGCCAGTGTCGGCCTCGGCGAAGACGCCGCCAAAGCCGCCGGCATCGCGATTAACGTCGGTAAATTCAACTTTGCCGCCAACGGCCGCGCCCTCGCCACCGATGCGACGGAGGGCTTCGTGAAGATCATCGCCGATGCGAAGACCGACAAAATTCTCGGCGCGCAAATCCTCGGCCGCAACGCCGGCGAACTCATCAGCGAGATTGTCGCGCACATGGAATACGGCGGCAGCGCCGAAGACCTCGCGCGCACGATCCACGCGCACCCGACGATGAGCGAAGCCGTCAAAGAAGCCGCCCTCGCCGTCAGCAAGCGCGCCCTCCACGCCGTGTGACGCCAGTCGGCGCGTGCACTCCGCACCGCCGACAACGCCTCTTCTCGCCATTGCCCCAAGCGCCCGCCGGCCCCGTCGCCGCGTGCGCCAGAGAGCCGACTTGCTCACGCCCGTGATGATCGCCGGGGATCTCCTCGCGAGTGCCCCCTCGTCAAGCCCCCCACGTGACAGTGAAGTCGCGCAGGTCTCGATCAGCAACCTGTCGCGGCTCGAGGTCTCGCCTTCGCCTAACACCGACTCGCCCGCGAGCGCTCCTCGGCGGCTGGGTCAATCGTGTGAGCAAAAACGCCTTCGAGCGCGCCAAACCCTCCGATGCGCTCCCGTCCTACGGCTCGTTCCGCGAAAACGACGTCGATCAGTTCCCGATCAACAAATCCGCCGGGCCGTATCGGGATTCCAATTTCAAGCGAAGTGGTCACCTCGATTTTCAACGCCATCGTGCCGGCGAACCGCCTTTCAATAAATTTCCCTCGGCCCGAACTTTACGTTCCAACCGTTTTTTCGTGCGTTGCCCACGCCCTTTGTGGCTCACTGTACTTTCATCTCACTTTCATGAACATCCACGAATATCAGGCCAAGGCTCTCTTTGAAAAATTTGGCATCGCCGTGCCCAAGGGCGCGACCGCCACGACGCCGGAAGCGTTCATCACCGCCCTCGCCGATCTCCCCGAGGGCCCGACGATGGTGAAATCGCAAATCCACGCCGGCGGCCGCGGCAAGGGCACCTTCACCAATGGCTTCAAAGGCGGCGTCAAATTCTGCAAGACCAAGCACGACGCGCTCGAGATCGCCGGCAAGATGCTCGGCAATACCCTCGTCACCGCCCAGACCGGCCCCGCCGGTCGCAAGGTCCAAACGATCTACTTCACCGTCGCGAGCGAAATTAAGAAGGAATACTACCTCGCCATTCTCCTCGATCGTAACTCCTCGAAACCCGTCATCGTCGCCTCTACCGAGGGCGGTATGGACATCGAGACCGTCGCTCACGATACCCCGGAAAAACTCTTCAAAGTCATCGTCGATCCCGCCTACGGCCTCGCCGATTTCCAAGTCCGCGAGCTCATCACCAAACTCGGCTTGACCGGCGTCGAGGCCAAGAACGCCGGCAAACTTTTCCGCAATCTCTACCAGTGCTACTGGGAGACCGACGCCGCGATGATCGAGGTCAATCCCCTCATCACCACCCCGACCGGCGACGTGCTCGCCCTCGATGCCAAAGTCTCCTTCGACTCCAACGCCCTCTACCGTCACCCCGAGATCGTCGCCCTCCGCGACCTCAACGAAGAAGACTCCAAGGAAATCGAAGCCTCGAAATACTCCCTCAGCTACATCGCCCTCGACGGCAACATCGCCTGCCTCGTCAACGGCGCCGGCCTCGCGATGAGCACGATGGACATCATCCAACACTTCGGCGGCACTCCCGCCAATTTCCTCGACGTCGGCGGCGGCGCGACGAAGGCGCAGGTCATCGCAGCCTTCAAAATCATCCTCGGCGACAAGAACGTGAAGGGCATTCTTGTTAACATTTTCGGCGGCATCATGGACTGTAATGTGATCGCCACCGGCATCGTCGAAGCCGTCAAGGAAGTCGGTCTCACCCTCCCCCTCGTCGTCCGCCTCGAAGGCAACAACGTCGTCGCCGGCAAAGCCACCCTCGATGCCTCCGGCCTCGCCCTCATCTCCGGCAGCACGATGGCCGACGCCGCCCAGAAAATCGTCAAACTCGTGGCGTGAATGCCCCGAGCAAGTGAGAGCTGAGTGCTGAGAGTTGAGCGATCCAAACCCGCAAAAACTCTCCCACGACACCGCATCTCCGATCTCTCAAAGCTCAACCCGCAACTCTCAATTTTTAACAACATGGCCATTCTCATCACTCCCTCCACCAAGATTCTTGTCCAAGGCATCACCGGCGATTTCGGCGGTCGCCACGCCAAGCTCTCCCTCGACTACGGCACGCAGGTCGTCGCCGGTGTCACCCCCGGCAAGGGCGGGCTCTTCTTCGAACACGGCACGCACAAAGTGCCGATCTTCAACTCCGTCGCCGACGCCGTGAAAGCCACCGGCGCCACCGTCTCCGCCGTCTTCGTACCACCTCCGTTTGCGGCCGATGCCATCCTCGAAGGCGTTGACGCCGGCCTCGACCTCGTCGTCGCCATCACTGAAGGCATCCCCGTCCGTGACATGGTCCGCGTCAAGCGCGCCATGGCCGGCAGCAAGACCCGTCTCCTCGGGCCCAACTGCCCCGGCGTCGTCACGCCCGGCACCGGCAAAGATTCCTCCGGCGGCTGCCGCATCGGCATCGCCCCGGGCTACATTCACAAAAACGGCCACGTCGGCGTCGTCTCCCGTTCCGGCACCCTCACCTACGAGGCGGTCTTTCAACTTACCTCGAAGAACATCGGCCAGACCACGTGCGTCGGCATTGGCGGCGACCCCGTCAACGGCACCTCGCACCTCGACATCATCAAACTCTTCAACGCCGACCCCGAGACCCATGGGATCATCCTCATCGGCGAAATCGGCGGCAACGCCGAGGTCGAAGCCGCGCGTTGGATCAAGGATCACTGCACGAAACCCGTCGCCGGTTTCATCGCTGGAGCCACTGCCCCCGCCGGCCGCCGCATGGGCCACGCCGGCGCCATCGTCGGCGGAGCCGAGGACACCGCCGCTGCCAAGATCGCCGTCTTCAAAGAATGCGGTATCGAAGTTGCTGTGACGCCCTCTGACATGGCCGACGCCCTCCTCCGCTCCGCCAAGTCCAAGGGCGTGACACTCACCTGATTCCGGTCCAGAACGCGCACCCTCGTGCGCCGCACTGGCTACACCGTAACGATGCCGTGAAATGTCGGGCCGGCATTTGCCAACCTGACGTTTCTCGACGCGAACTACGTGCCTTGTTAGCGAGCGCTTTCCCTGCACGAAATGGTTTCCGTCCACTCTTTCGTGTAAGGCGATTCGACGAAGTGGCCGCGGATACTTCCCGCGGCCTCGGCTTACTTTCGCGGGACGAGTTGCGAGTCATTTACGCCCCCATCCCCGCGGGCGTCACCGCGGCCTCGTCCCGAAAAATCGTGCGAGCACCTCATGAAAAAGTGTAACCAAACTACCATGACGATCATCGACCGACGCTCACGTTCACCGTCGCTCCCGCTGCCACCCGTGCCCAGCTGCGCCTGCTCGACCGACATAATTCTTGCCGCTCCACTGCCCGCCAACCAACGTCCCGTATGGCCACGCAGGTATTCTCTATCCGCAACGAGACCGACTCCGCAGGCCGCGCCCCCTATCATCTTGAAGCGGTCTCGTCGCGTAGGGAAGCCGTCCAGATCACGCCCGCGACCCTCATTTACGATGCCGCCACCGAGCAGTGGGTCGCCCTCAGGACCACAGCGGAACGGATGGCGCTGGTGATCGTCGCAGGCGCCGCCGTCGGCGGCATGGGCATGCGGAGCGGGTATCTCCGGTCACTTTGATTCTGTGCCGCACTCCGAACCACCACCCTCCATGCTCACCGCGCGGCTCTCCAGCTTCAGGCAGCGCCTGACCCACGTCTGGAAAAAAGAGATCTGGGCTCCCGCGCACCTTCAGGACACTTCGCCCCGCGGCTGGTTATTCGCGTGCTTGCGCGTCATCTCGATCACGGGGACGGTTTTTATTGAAACCAAGGTTCCGAGTCGCGCTGCGGCGCTCAGCTTCAGCTCGCTCCTGAGTCTCGGCCCCCTCATCGCGATCGCCGTCCTCGTCGGCGGATTCATTCTCGGCAAGAATGACGATCCCAACCTCGTCGCCAACCAGGTCGGAGCTCTGCTTGAGCAGGTCGCCCCGCAACTACGCTCTCTCCAGACCGCGAATAACGCAGGCGCCACTATCGGCGAGGCCGTCAATCCGGAGCTGATCTCGATGCTTAACGGGTTCATCACGAGTGCGCGGTCGGGCTACGGCGGCGTCTTCGGTGCACTGTCGCTCATCGTCATCGTCCTCCTCATGTTCAAAGGTGTCGAAGACGCGTTTAACGACATCTGGGGCATCCGGCTGGGACGCTCGTTGCTCATGCGGATCGTTTTCTACTGGACGATCCTCACCCTCGGCGCGGTCCTCTTTTTTGCCTCGGTTACGCTCGTCACCGCGGGCGCCGCCGTGAACGTTTTTAGTGAACCTTTGAGCAAACTTCCGGGAGGCGCAGGCCTGATCGCCATCCTGCGGTGGTCGCTCCCGGCGTTTTCACTCACCCTGCTCGTCGTCATGCTGACGCTCGTTTATCGAGTGATCCCGAACACGAACGTGTTCTGGCGCGCCGCGTTCGCAGGTGCCTTCGTCGCCGCCGCGCTCCTGATGCTCAATAATTTCGTGGGTTTCTTTTACGTCCGCCGCGTCATCCAAACTCAGAATCTCTACGGCAAACTCGCGGTTCCGCTCGTGCTCATGCTGGGCCTTTATATCTTTTGGCTCTATGTCCTAGTCGGCGGAGTCATCAGTTACGCCGTTCAAAACGTCCACTTCCGCAACAGTCAGGCCGCATGGGGCCAACTCTCCGAAGCGATGCGCGAACGCCTGTCGCTCGTCGTCCTGCTCACCATTGGGCGCCGTTTCCAAGCCTGCCTGCCGCCCATCACGGCCTCCCAACTCAGCGATCTCCTCAAAGCCCCGACCCAGATCCTCAACGAGTGCCTCAACCGCCTCGCCCATATGAATCTCATTACCACGTTGCGGCCCGCGGAGCATAACCCAGCCACCGAGCACCGCTACCAGCCTGCTCGCCCGCTCAGCCGCATTAATCTCTTCGATTTCAAGACGCTCGACGACAACTTCGGCGAAGACCCCATGGGGCAATCCTTGGAGCGGATTGACCCGATTCTTCAACACTACGACGAGGGCCTCCATCGACTCGGCGATCAGGTCTTTTTCCGAAAGAGCCTCGAACAACTTTTTGTCGAACACCCGTTTGGCGAGTCGCGCCCGCCGCTCACGCTCGACCAGCCGCCACGTTGACGCCCTCGCCCCCTCCCGGTCGGCGCCCGCCGCGCGCCCTCCTTCGCCACCTATTTCTTGTCGTGGGCTACCGCTTTTTAGTCTCCCGGCTCACCGTGAAATCCCTCATTTCCGTCGTGAATTCGCCCTTGCCACGCGAGGCGTGCAACCTAGCGTCCGACGTTTTCCCCTCATGATTACTTGGATCCAGAAGTATTTTCAGCACCACTTCCGCGCCATTTTCGGCGTATTATTGGCGCTCATCATCGTCTCGTTTGTCTTCACGATCGGCGCCTCCGGTGGCCTCGGTCAGGGCGAACGTCGCATGGTCGACCGCCATTTTTTTGGCTACAATCTTGGCCTTCAGCAAGATCAGCAACGTCTCGTCGGCGACGCCAGTCTCAGCGCTAATCTCCAGATGGGCGCGATGGGTGGCATCGAACCCGAGCAAATCCAAAATTACGCCTTCCAGCGCGCCGCGACGCTCCACCTCGCCGATCTGTGGCATATCCCAGCCCCCACCACCCCTGAAATCACCGACCAAATCAAAACCTTGCGCATGTTCGCAGGTCAAGACGGTCAGTTCGATGCCAAGACCTACGCCACTTTTCTCGATAACCTCAAAACAAACCCCCGTGGAGTCAAAGAGGTGGACGTCCTCCGGGTCCTCGCTGCCGATGTGCGCGCGGACAAAGTCAATAAACTCATCGCTGGCCCCGGTTACGTTCTGCCGAGCGACGTGAAGAGCCAACTCTCCCGCGCGGACACGTCTTGGACGATCGCCACCGCGAGCGTCGACTATGCAAGTTTCGCCCCGACCCTGAATCCCTCCGACGCCGACCTCAATAAATACTTTGAAGAGGAGTCCGCCCGCTACCAGATCGCGCCGCGAGTCGTCGTCACGTACGCCGATTTCTCGTCGCTCAACCACCTCGCTGGAATCACCGTTTCCGAAGCCGACGTCCGCGGCTACTACGACGCCAACCCCTCCCGTTTCCCGAAGGCCGCCACCGTCAAACCAGCCGACGACAAGACGCCAGAGAAGTCAGATCCGGCCGCCGACTACGCCGCCGCCCGGCCGCAAGCCGAAGCGACCTTGAAACTTGAGCGTGCCCAGAAATTGGCTACAAAGTCGGCTAGCGACCTCTCGCTCGCCCTCTACGAAAATAAAGTGACCGCGGCCGGCCTCGACGCCTTCCTCTCTAAACTCAAACTCACCGCCAAGTCCCTCGCTCCTTTTACTCGCGAAGCTGGTCCTGCGGAGCTCGGCGGATCCCGAGACGTCGCGAACGAAGCCTTCAAGCTCCCTCGCGAAGATCGGTACTACTCCGAAGCCATCAGTGTTCCCGCCGGAGCGGTGGTCCTCTTCTGGAAAGAAACCCAACCCACCCGCAAACCCCTCCTCACCGAAGTCCGCGACAAAGTCGTCGCCGACTGGACTGAGGGCGAGAAGCGTCGCCGCTTCGTCGAACTCGGCAAGACCATGAAGACCCAGCTCGAGGCTCGCATCAAAGCGGGCGATACCATGGAGGTCGCCGCGGCCACGACCGCCACCACGGCGAGCGTGAAGATTGAAGCCAAGAGTCTCGCCGCTTTTTCGCTGCGCAATCGCCCCCAAGATGCAGATTCCACGGTGCTGGGTTCCTTGGATCGCCTCGAAAAAGGCCAGCTTTCCGAAATGCTCATTGCGCAGGACAAAGGCGTTTTCGTTTACGCCACCGACAAAGTGGCTCCGGACCTCACCGAAACCAATCCTCAGTTTGTCCCTACCCGCCTGCAAATCGCCAGCTACACGGCTCGGTTAACCGCCGGGGCCTACATCGCCGAACTCGTCGAACAGGAGCTGAAAAAGTCCGAACCCAAGACCCCTTAATCCCTGTCGTTCCTCCGGCGCGAATTCTCGTCATCCCTGTTCCCGTCCGAAGCGCGTTTTCCCCACGCGCTTCTTTTTTTGCGATGATACCACGGCCGACTGCAACCCCCTTTCTGTTGGATCCGCCACTCGACCACCTTGGGCTCGCCGCGTCCCACGGGGCGTCGTGAACTCCCCCCCGATGCCGCTCCACGCCTACGCTCCGCTCGCGACGCCGTGCCGTCTGTGCGGCCAAGGATTCGAACACGCTGCGCAAGCCGGCGCCGCCCCACTCGTAACCTGTCCGACCTGCGGCCAATGCGTCCGGCGTGTCTCTGTCCAAGCTGTAAATTCTCCGAAACTTTCTGCCCCACTTTCCGTCTCGCGCGCCAGACAAGCAGGCTTCACCATTCTTAAGCGTACTTCCGGCGGTGAATTTGAAAAACAGTAACGTTCAAACCAAAGCCGGTGCATCAGCCTTCTACGTCGACCCTCCCAATTCCCAAGCCATGTCACGCCATCTCACTCCCGCCCTCCTCGCACTCGCCCTCCTCACCCCATTTGCGCCCGCCGGCGCCCAAACCGTACCCGGCAAGCCGTTGTCTCTGGAGGAAGCCGTCGGGCTCGCGCTGAAGAAAAATTTCGATATCCAGATACAGACGTTTACGACCCAGATCGCGCGCGAGTCGTTTAATGCCTCCTCTGCGATTTTCGACCCCACCCTCACGAGTTCGATTACCCGCGCCGTCAGTCAAGCCGCGTCCAATACCAGTCGGCTAGACGGCGCCCAATTGGAGGGCCCCCGCAACGATGGCACCACGGTCCGCGCCGGCGTCACCCAGCGCCTCGCCCCCACTAACGGCATCATTGGCCTCTCCGCCAACCTCACACGCGCGGCCACCAATTCCTCCAACGCCTTGGTCAATCCCAGCTTCGGCAATGGTCTCACCGCCACGCTGAGCCAACCCTTGCTCCGCAACGTCGGCCGCGAGAGCGCCACCTCAGCTTCCCGCCGCAGCAAGCTCGGCGTTGACATCGCCTTGCTCGGCTACACCAGCCGCATTCTTACCGTGATCGCGGCAACTGAAACTGCTTATTATAACTTGGTCTCCGCGCGCGAAACCGTCCGCATTCGTCAGCTCACCCTCGAGCGCAACCAAAACCTCTTCGATGAAAACACCGCGCGTCGTGCCACCGGCGTGATGACCGACCTCGATGTTCTCACCGCCGAAGTCGGCGTGGCCAACGCCCGCCGCGCCCTCATCATCGCCCAACAAAACGTCGCCGATCGCGAAGATGCCTTGCTGAACATCATTAACCTTCCCGAATTTGACTCCCGCCCCGGTCCCGTGAACTTCGACGATTTCAAGGGTAATGTGCCTTCCTTCGCCACGTCCTATAAGCTCGCCCGCGAACGCTTCCCTGACGCTCTCACGCAACAAGAGGCGATCAAGCAATTCGAGCTCGACCTGATCGTGGCACAAAAAAATCTGAAACCTACCCTCACTCTCGATGCCGCCTTGGGCTACACCGCGAAAGCCACTAAAGAAGGTTTCGGGGGCGCCATCGCCAACATCCCCAATGACCACGGCAATAACTGGAGCCTCGGCGTAAACTACTCGATGCCTTGGGGTCAGCAGGCCGACAAAGCCAACCACCGCAGCTCCCTCAGCACCGTTCGCTCCCAAAAAGTTCGTCTCGAGCAACTCGAGCAGGCTCTCATGGTGAACGTTCGCGGAGCCGTGCGGGCCGTCGAGACCCAACTCGTCGCCGTTGAGATTGCTGCCAAAGCCACAGAGCTAAGCGCCCGGCAATACGACCTCCAGAAAGCTCGCTTCGACGCCGGCCTGTCCACGGCTCGCCTCGTGCTCCAAGCACAAGAGGACCTCGAGACCGCTCGCTTCAATGAACTCGCCGCCAAAGTAGCTCTGCGCCAAGCCAACGGCGAGATCAGCCGCCTCGAAGCCTCGTCCCTCGGCCGTTACAACGTCCAGCTGCCGCAGTAAAGGCCCCGAGGCATTCACGGGAAATACGTACGGTCGTTCGGGAGTGTCCTCGCTCGCGAGTCCTTCGCCTCACGCCCGCCTCGTTCGTAAAATCAAGCGCGTCGCTCACCGACGCGCTTTTTTATTTTTCTTAATCCGGACTCGCCGCACCGCAGTCGGTCCGCTTTCGTTCTGTTCGTCATGCCGACCGCCCTTGTCGTTCGCCTCATTTTCTGGCTCTGGTTCGGTGCCGCATTTTTCGCTGGCCAGCAACTGCTCCTCGTCCGCCTTCCCGCGCTCGCGCTTCCGGCCTTGGTGATCGGCCTCACCACCTTGCTTCTCCTCGCCTACTTCCGATTTGGCCCCGTAAGAACGTGGGTGGATTCCCTCGATCTCCGCGCCCTCGTTCTACTCCATGTCACACGTTTCGTCGGCATCTACTTTCTCGTCCTCTTTCACCGCGGTCAGCTGCCCTACGATTTCGCGGTGCCCGGCGGTATTGGCGACATCATCGTGGCCACCCTCGCTCTCCCGATCGCCTTGGCTTCTCTCGCCTACACAACTCGGCAACGCGCCATGCGCATTTGGAACATCATCGGTCTGGTCAACATCGCCCTCGTGCTACTCACCGCCACCCGCCTCAATCTGGCCGATCGCGCGGACCTGCGCTCGCTCACGTACCTTCCCCTGAGTTTGCTTCCGACTTTTCTCGTGCCACTCCTTCTCGCGACGCACGTCGTCATCTTCGTGCGTCTCGCCCGCAATCAATCCTCGGCTTGAACGTTCCCTCGCCCGCCTGCGTCTCCCGCGGTCATCCCAGTGAGCGTGTCTCCGCCCAGTATCCGTCGCCTTCCTGACCGCTTTTTCAGCAGTGCCCACGGCTTTACTCTCCTCGAAGTCAGCGTTGTGGTCGTGATCATCAGCGTGGTCACCTCGCTGGCTGTACCCATCGTCAAGCGAGCCAGTCGTGAAGCCCGCTCCATCACCTTAGTTACGCCACCGACAGCCGATCAGGCGACCGCGTGATTACGGTCAACCCGGATGGAAAAGTCCGGTTCTCCGAACTCGGCGCCCCAGACGTTATCTCGATCAATACAGACACGTTTCGGCTCGGCCTCCACGGCAAATGTCGCTGTCTTCTCGCCGCCCAAAGCGGCGTCGTCGATTTCGTCAACCCCGACACCCTGCTCTCCTACCGCGACACCTATCGTCGGTCGACGTAGCGCCGGCCTTGCGGTCACGACCCGGCAAACAACTCCGAGGGTATGCGCACAGCGTCCGCCGCTAGCACTCGGTGGACCGGTAGTTGCGTCCGAAACCAAGTCCGCTGTTTCTTCACCAACGCCCGCGTATTCTTCGCAATCGCCATCGCCAACCCCGCCTCCGGCAATGCGCCATCCAGCATCGCCCGCACCTCGCGATACCCGATCGCCAGAGCCGCGCTCGGATTTTCCTCCAGCCCCTCTCTCCGCAACCGCCGCACTTCCTCGACCAGCCCGGCGTGCAACATCGCCGCCACCCGCGCCTCAATCCGCCGATCTAAATCCTGCGGCTCACGGTCCAATCGCGTCAATTTCACCTCCCAATCAGCAAATGCCCCCGGTCTCCGCGCAAATTCGTCAGTCATCACCGCCAGCGTCTTGCCCGAAGCGATACACCGCTCCAACGCCCGCGTCACCCGCCGCGGATTAGCGACGTCGAGCGCACCCAAACCATCGGGATTGAGTTTCCGCAACCGCGCCAGCAACTCCGCCAGGGACAACGCGGCCACCTCAACACGCAATTCAGCTGACACCACAATATCATCCGCGACAGGCGCAAAAAAACTCTTCAGATAAAACCCACTCCCGCCCGTGACCAGCACCGCCCGCCCACGCCCCGCAATCGCAGCCACCGCCGCCCGCGTCTTGGCCACGTAATGAGTGACATCGATCCGCTCGGTCACTGCGCACATGTCGATGAGATGGTGAGGCGCCCGCGCCTGCTCCACCGCAGTCGGTTTCGCGGTACCGATATCCATGCCACGATAAAACAACAGTGAATCGCACGATACGATTTCCGCTCCCTGCTCCTCCGCCCAGCGCAACGCCCATTCCGTCTTACCGACCGCCGTCGGCCCCGTCAGCACATGGAGCACCCGTTTCATTTGCGCGAAGTCGTCATCCTTTAACTGTGACATCCCCCCCACTCCGGTCAAAAATTATCTCCGTCTGAAAATGCTCTTCATCGTCAATCCGCACTCCGGGCGCGCAGCCCACGCGCTTGCCGCCGTGCGTACTTTTGCGGCCGCGCACGACGCCCGCGTCGCCCTGACCGCGCGACCTCGTCACGCCACCGAACTCGCCGTGCGCGCCCTCGACGAGGGCGTGGCACTCATCGTCGCCGTCGGTGGCGATGGCACGCTCAATGAGATCGCCGCCGTCCTCACTGGCACCTCCGCTACGCTCGGTCTCATTCCTTGCGGCTCCGGCAATGGCCTCGGCCGCCACCTGGGTATCCACGGCACTATCGCTCG
>Ga0114974_10001005_pt1 | contig 22546 bp, 22 predicted proteins | sample S_130206_EF_Meta_FD_87318 | JGI IMG/M metagenome (GOLD analysis project Ga0114974, IMG submission 87318) | Freshwater microbial communities from Lake Simoncouche, Canada to study carbon cycling - S_130206_EF_MetaG | ecosystem: Environmental > Aquatic > Freshwater > Lake | place: Lake... | reverse complement strand
CGCGTGAAAGTCGAAAGGGGGTTATTAACTTCTTGGTATAACTCGTAGGGGCCTATTAAGTTATTGGCATAACTCGTAGGGATCTGTTAACTTCAAGGACAGGGGGCGAGGGGGAGGCTTGCGTCCCCCTAGGCTTGCGTCCCCCTAGGCTTGCGTCCCCCTAGGGTTGCGTCCCCCTTCTTATGCTTGCAAGTTATACGGCCGTAGCCGCGCCGCCGAGTCCATGTCGCGAGTAATGACCCGCAGAATAATCTGAATCTGGTGGTTCAGGTTGATAAAGCGACCAGACGCGAAGTTACCTCCTGGGATAGTTAAAAATGCCGCATTGGAAGCGATTGTGCCACCCCAGAGAGTAAGACTCGTCGAGCCTGTTGTCGGGTCCATGAATTTATTCTTAATAGCGATTACATTTGCATATCCCACTTCATTGGGGCCGGTAGCATATGTAATGCCATTGCTGCATCCGATATCTGATACAAGATGTCCCTCTGGTCTATTAATGAAATTAAGGAAATCTATTTCACCCGTCGTCGCGGGTCCAGCCGCAAAGGTAACATTTTTGAACTGGATGCGATCGCCCTGCGTTACGCTAAACCGGTTAAAATATGTCGCAGTCTGTATTCCAATCCATGCCCCGCTTCCATCTACATATGGGTCTCCCACAGGGAACGCGTTAGAAAAGGAGTAGCCGACGACGTCCAACGTATCCTTCGATTCGCATACCTGTGTGCCATCAGGTTTCTGGATCTGAAAGGTCAGCTTCTGGATCGTGGCTAAAGGTGTCGGGTAGAAGACCTTCTGGCACTTGAGGAACTTCGGGATCATCCGCGCGAAGCCCTTGTTCTTGGCAGATGAATCGGCGTGCCAGTAGCCGTCGAAGGAGATGACACCGAATGAGCGATTGAGGCCATCGTTCGTGCCGTAGCCGTTCGTGTCCAGCTCCGGGATGCGGACTTGGAGGTAGGGGTATGAAAAGATGTTCGTATTGAGATCGGTGTTCTTGACATAGGCCGTGCCAGACGGATCAGGCACCGAAAGAAGAATGGTATCACAGGACTCGACGGGCATGATGGCCTTCACGAACTCGATGCGCGTGATGTTCTTGAACTTGATGTTCGTGGCCGTCGAGTAGCCGAAGCCCGGCCGATTATTCGCAGGATCGAAGTTGACCGAGAAGTTGTAGCGGTTCTCCGTGTTATTGTTCACCCAGTCGCGGTCGCCGCTATAGACATAGAGGTTATACTCATTCTCGCGATAGGCGACGATGTCATCCTGCGGCTTAATGAGGTCCTGGGGAAGGGCGGGGCGATCGCGGATACCTGTCGGAATGGCGATATTCGGGCTGGCACTAGCGTTGGCAGCTGTGCGCGCCGGTGTCGGAAGGCCGGCGCCGACCCACAGTGCCCTAGCATCCGGGGGCACTGGCATGAGTTCCGTGGGACCGGAAGGAGGTCTGCGCTGGGCCAAAGCGAGGTCGCGACTGCGGGCGGCGTCGGCCATGGCCTTGAAACTGATATCGGAGTCCACGAACTGGTTCATCGACGAATCTCTCGGGACGACGACGAGCTCCTGGCTCTTTCCGACGACCTGGGTGCGGTGGCGCTCGGCCGTCTCCGCCTCGCGGAGGGCCTCCTGTTCCCGCTGCTTCTTGACCTCCTCGAATCTGGAGAGGGGCGACCCTTCCGACTCGAGGGCAATCTGGAAATCGGGTGCGACGGGAGTGGGGACGCCGGCCTGGCGATCCTGGCTGAGGCGGTCGAAGCGGGCGTTCACGTCCATTTGGAGGGGTGCCTCCTCCTTTGGCCCCGTGCGGCGTAGATAGGAATTGAAGTCCGGGACCACGGCCGTCAGCACCTCCTTATTGAGGACCTGGACTGGACTGGCCGGGTTGGCGGCCTGGACCTCCTTCATGTAGTGGCGAACAGTCTTTGCCAGCCGCTCCTGTTGCTTTTCCGTGAGGTCTCCGCCGGTGCGGCGATGGAAGTCGGCATATAGGAGGCGGTCCAACATGGCCTCGTTTTTGGAACTGAAAAACTGCTCGGACTGACCTCTTATGTCCGACATCTCTCTCTATCGGTAAGTGCTAAAGTTAAGTGCACCTGGAAGGCGCACTTAGCTTTTATCTGCAGTGAAAGCTTAGGTCGAAAACAGCCAGTCGCGAAGATCCAGCATATTCGCGTCAGTGGGATTCCGGCGCGTGAATTGCTTGAAAGAGTCTCCGAGAAGCATCCGGATAATGAAGTAAATGCAGTAGACTCCGCACTCCGTATTCTTATATTGAAGCCGCCTAGCATTGTATTCGAGCCGCATTTCAGGGTCCTGGGTCGCCAGCCACTTCATGAATGTGGCGACCTGCTTCGGCGCCTCCATCCCATAGGAATCAAAATAGTAGCACCGCTTCTTAGGAATGTCGATATAGTTAGCGACCCAGTGGCTCCCCGACTTATAGTGTGGGTCGAGGTTGTAGACGATTCCGATGGCCTTCGTTCCATTCTTTATGGCCTCCGTTACGCGAAGGCTGCACATTTCCGTCATGAGGCAGACCTTCTCGCCGTTCGGACCCTTTTTGTATGGGTCGGCGGCGGCGAAGTCGATCGGGAAGGGTCCCATGAACTCGAACTCGGGATTCGACTCCTCCCATTGCGAGAGGCAGCGCGTGATGTCATTGGAGTCGAGCCACTTGTCGGGATCCGCTATCCATGACTCTGGGGCCGCTGGTCTCAAAAGGGATTCCGCATCAATGCCGAGGGCTTTCGCCAGTGTCCGTTCACCGGCTTTGGGCGGTAGATTGAGCGCCTTTAGGAGATTGGCGCGCAGCTTCCCTTTTGTGCTTACCCCGAGCCGTCTGGCCGCGGCCTCTAGGGTTGCAAGTGGCAGGCACCCGTGGGGCCCTCCCTTATTTTTCGGGTGACACTGTGATGGTCCCGGTGGCGGTAAGACCCGTGTATTATTTCCGGTTCTTCTTCGCGCCTTACGCGTAGCCATCCTACTTGATCCTAGGAAAAAGCACAGGACCCTTCAGAGAATGGGCTGCAGCACAGTTAGCATGGACGTATATTGGAACGGGATAGCGACTCCTCTTTTCATCTTTACGCTCGTAATGGGCCTCACGACTCTTTTCAGCATGGCCCCGATAAATCGCGCCGAGGGAGATAAGGTCGCCGCGGCGGCAAAGGTGGCCGTTATTCCACTGAAGGTGGGCTGATAACATTCCGATTTATTTCACGATCTATACGGTAGATGATGCCTGAGCTTGATCTATCAGCTATAATACTTCTGGTCATCGCGGCAATATTCGCGGCCACGATGATCTATACCATGGTGACAGTCTCACAGGCCGTCGCCAAGAATGACAATAAGCTCGAGGTTGCCACGACAGTTCTGAATACGTCCATTATCAATGCCGTCTTTGTTGGCGTCCTCGGTGTGACGGCCTATTTCTATTTCTCTGGCTCCGACCTCTATGATGTGTATGTAATGGTGATGCTGCACGTGGCTCTCTTTATGGCCCTTCTGAGCTCGAGTATATCTGCGCTGCACCAGCTGAATGCTTAGGGGGACGCGCCAAGGGGGCGCGGTAACCCCTTAGACCCCTCGCCTTACTTCTCTAGGGGTCAAATGTGTCAAAGGGGGCACGGTAACCCCTTAGACCCCTCGCCCTAGTATTTGTAGGCCCTTAGCCTTACTATTTGTAAATCCATAGAGAAATAAGGCGAGGGGTCTAAGGGGGCGGGCTCTCGCCCCCTTCCCCTATTAATATCTAATAAACCTCTAAATGGACGCGATAAAGCCACCGACATGGTGGATGTGGATAGCCCTCGCAGGCTTCGTGGGAGCCATCCTCTTTACCCTCATAGGTGTCGGAATCGCCGCGCAGGGAAGCACGAAAAACGGCGATATGATAAAGGCCATTCTCACGACAGCCACCGTAAATGGCGTACTCTGCATGATGATCGCCGGCATGGGCTACTTTTCCGTAGCCCAATCGCCAGTTTTCAAGCAGCCCTATATTTTCCTTATACTGCACCTGACAATCATTCTAGCCATAATAGGTGTCTGCGTGTCATCTCTTAGACAGCTCGGCATCGACCCTACAACGGCCTCTGCCGTCCCGGCTCCAAAACCCGCAGCAACGGCGGCCCCCACCGACCTGCTCCAAGTCGCCCTCGGCCTCGGAAGCACCGGCTTCGCCCTCGGCGTCATCTCCATCGGCGTACTCATATACATGTCACGAAACACTAAATAGACCAAGAATACGATGCTGTAGGCGAAACTTCCCTGACCATCCACCCGTAGGTGTTTGGTGAAAGGAGACGCCCTGTATACGAAGAACAGCCCGTATGCGACCGCCCGGCTCAAAGGCCGCCGTTATTCCGCGGCTCCACTCTCCCGACCACACGTGAATGTCGTAGGCTCCTCCGGCGCCAATCGGGCAATAGAGCCGCAGAATACTCCCATCGACCATCGGCTGAAAACCATAGAGATCATCCCTCTTTTCCGGAAACCAAGCCTCCTGGCGTGATCGCACCTCGTTCACTACCTTTTCCTGAATGGCCTGCAACTTCTTTAGAGCGGCTGCAGGAATATTCAGGGCCAGCTGGCCCGTGACGGAATCATAGGCGCGAATAGTCATGGCGGGGAGAATAAGAGAGAGCGACGGCATCTCCGCAATGGCGTTCGAGTATGCTATGGGCGCGGCGATCTTATGAGCCTTAGAGAGCGGCATCAGACGTATATTATTGGGGCTGACTGCGTGGAGGGGGATCGTCCACTCCATTTAGAGTAGTACTGGCATCTACCTTAAAGCGCCCCGATATACGCAAGTAGATGGACTCTCTTTCCATAAGCTGGAGAGGCATGGCGGGAGTCGGAAAACGCACCCTCTTAGTCGAGGCCCTAAAACAAGTCGCCGAGGTTCGCGGTGTCCCCTTTTCCATTCAGATGCGATCCGATAGCACGAGCTCGGGCGACGTCGTGGAAGCCGGTGCCACTGAAGAGGGCGCCGGGCCGGAGTCCCAGGTCGGACAGTTCATGTATGAGACCTCGCTCGTGCACATCGGCCTCGACGTCGCCCGCATGTCGATGCAGGACAAGAATATTATTCGCCCGATCATTACTAGCCTCGGCCAGGGGTCCCAGGTTCTGGCGGGGAATCAGGGACGGGGGCACCGCCTCCTCGTCCTCTATCATGCACATCTTTTGAGCTCGGAGTCCGTTATTCTCATACACGCCTGCCTCGAGCAGAATGTCGGCGACGTATCGGTATGGCTGACCTCGGAACTCCCCGTCCCCCAGCGGATTCGCGACTGGTTTGTAGAGATTCCCGTGGCCGGCATTGACCGCACCTTTGAGTTATATACGGCGGCCTGTGGAAAGGATATGGCGAACTGGCCCGACGTCTTTCGGGCCATTATTGACAAGTGGCGCAGATCTCCAGCGAAGCTACAGGATATCAAGGAGGTCAAGTCCTACGTCTATGAAATGCTGATGCGGAACCTTCGATGGGTGGAGGCCACGCATTTTATCCTGGATGTTGTGCTGAGTCACGAGGGAATCAGCTCGGCCCAGCGCTCGCAGGCTCTAAAGGTGCTGTCGAAGTGCGAGGCCACTGGCGGAGGGCACACCATACCATCGTATCGTATCCCGATTATATGGGAGTCTCTCTTTGTGCAGCTGAGAAGCATATTTGCCCTCGATGTTTCTCGAACTGTAGTAGATGTTGCCGCTCGTCCTCGACGAGTTGGTAAGACAGGCGGCAAACGTCTGGGCTCTGGCCCCGCTAAAGTGGCGCCCATCTGAGCCGACGGCGGAAGAGGAGGCCATGATTACCCGAGAGGCGACGCCGAACCAGTTCGACAAGTTCGGTCTGAAGGCGGGCATGGTGGATGCCTGGAAGCGGGGAGAGTGTAAGCGGGTATGTTTAGAGTGCGACCTGGGCCGGGTAATCGCCTTTACTACGGGCAAAATCCCTTTAGAGTTCTGGGGCAGGATCCTACAGTCTTTTGGAGCTTCACATGGTAAACCTTGGCGTATAGTGTGGTTCGCCTCGGAGGCTGTCCGCTGCTTTCCAGATGCTGGTAAGGAAATGGGACCGGAGCATGTGAATGGAGGCTACACGTCACCCTGCAGCGCGGACGGTATCTTTATATATCGAAAGGAGGAGGCGAGTCGTGTTCTGATTCATGAACTTATGCACGCGGCCTGCCTGGATGAAAAGGGATGGTCTCTCCCTGATCGGGAGGCCATGGTGGAGACCTGGGCGGAGCTCATTCTGGTGGCTCTGGCCTCAAAGGGTGATGGCCGGGCCGCTGCGACCCTTTGGGCAAAGCAGGCGCAGTGGGTCGCGGATTCGAATCATAGAGCTCTCAAAAATGGGGTGGAGGATGCTAGCGACTACGCCTGGAGATATCTTGTTGGTCGGCATGGCATGTATAAGCGCCTAGGAGTGGAGATTCCTGAGCCCTCTACACCCAGCCCTAAAAGCAGCCGATTCACTCATCCGGATTTGGAACCTAGGCGGTGAAATATAGCACAACCTTACAGAATGCTTCGCCTAGAGCCTCTCGGCCAACGCCTCCCCGAGGTGCGGTCCATTTTCAACAAAGTCTTCGATAAATCTGAAAATAAGTATCTAGATCGATACTCATTCACTGAAAACTCCATCGTCGGAGTCGATCGTCGAGGGGCCATACAAGCCTTCATGCTTATTCGCACATATGCGCACACTCATGAAGTTTCTTACCTGGGTATAATGCCGAGATACCAGGGTAAGGGGTACGGTGCAGCCCTCTTGAGAAAGGCCCAGATCCAGTATCCCTCTTTACGTCTCATTGTCGGTCAAAGCAATAATAGAGCCATTAGTCTCTATACTAAGCTCGGCTTCGTCAGGCGAAAACGGGACTATATATGGCAAAATTGCCCAAGCGTGGCGTCGAAGCCAGAAAGCACGAAACATGGGTGTTAAAGGTCTTTATACATATGTGAAGCCCTATAGACGATCGATCTTACCTGAAGAGGCTGCGCCAGTCCGCGTAGGGATTGATGCAATGTCCCTGATATACAAATACAAGAGTGAATACAAGCTCATCTTTCCTTATATCGATACTCTTAGACAAAGGGGGCATATTATCACCTTTGTCTTTGACGGAAAGGCGCCGGCCGAGAAGGCCGATGAGATCACGGGGCGGAGGGAGGCTCGCTTGAGCGCTTCTACGCAGGCGACAACTCTAAAGGAGCAGCTGCAGGATCCGAGTCTGACCGCAAAGGAGAGGACGATTCTCGAGTATTCGGTGGCGCGTCTGGAGTATCAGGGCTGGCATTTGTCTAGGGAGATTCGGCACGAGGTCCGGGACAAGCTCGATGCCATGGGCATCAAGTGTCTTCGGGCGAGCGAGGAGGCGGATACGGTTCTAACTGATATGGCTCTCGGGGGGGAGATCGATATCGTCGTCAGCACGGACATGGACTTCCTTCTTTCGGGTGCAAAGCGTCTTTGGATTCCCAGTCGCGACGGATTCGAGGAGCTGCTCTTGGAGGAGGTGCTGCATGGCGAGGGGATCACTGAGGGGGGGCTCTTGGACGCGGGAATCCTGTGCGGAGTGGAGCCGATGCATGGGCTGATCTCGACGCCTCCGAAGACTGCCTTTGGGTGGATTCGGCATTATGGGAGCATGGAGGCGCTGTTGGCGCATCGGAAGGATCTGGTGGCTCTGGATCCGCTGAGGGCTGAGGGGGAGTTGGCGCGGGTGCGGTTACACTTTTCGAAAACTGGGAGTTCATGAAAAGAATAACGGTCCTCGCAGGGGTTGAACCTGCGACTTTCCGGTTAACAGCCGAATGCTCTAACCAACTGAGCTAGAGGACCCCCGTGGCACTGACGTGCCGCGGGGGTCCTCTATCATAGTTGCGACCTGCGTTCGCAACTGTTTTTCGCTTCTTTCAGAAGCTCAAAACGCTGCTTTCAGCAGCGGAGCTAGAGCAGAAAGCCGCCATGGGCGGCTTTGCTCATCTATTTTTTAAACTTATACTCTCTTTTTACGCGTCATGCGTCTAGAACCACCCCACATGTTTGGATCTCTACCGTGGGGAACACGTCTAACTGGGGGGCGAAGTCCCTCCTGTTCGACATTGTGTCCTATGCGTGTTCCAGGGCGATTACTACGAGAAACACCACGCTGATTTGAGCGGTTAAGCTCATTAAGATTTTGTATATTGTGTACTCTGCTTATTACATGGCGAGGCCGACGAGGGGCACCAGGCCCATTCAATAGACTGGCTACATTGCGAGCTGGAACAGGGTGATAAAAGTTCGTCAGACGTCTCTGTTTTGGTCCCATTGAAAAAAGATGAACAGGCAGTGGTGCATAAGGATCCATAGTTGGTTTAACTCTATGATTTCTCTCAGTGCGAGTCATACCTATAGAATCCCGATAAAAAATATTCCAATACCGGGAGTTGAACCCGGGCTTTCAGGGTGAAAACCTGACATCCTAACCGTTAGACAATATTGGATTAGTGCTCTTAAGAGCTTGCCTTTCGGCAATGCCTTTCGGCTTTTGCGCCAAGCGGGAATCGAACCCACGTTAGCAGGTTGGAAACCTGCTATTCTACCACTAAATTATTAGCGCTAACTGTACGAGGAGTGGGGTTTGAACCCACGCGTATTGCTACAGCAGATCTTAAGCCTGCCTCCTTAACCACTCGGACATCCTCGTTAGGGTAGGGGGACGCAAGCCTCCCCCTCGCCCCCTGTCACTAGAGGGCGCAAGCCTCCCCCTCGCCCCCTGTCAGTAGGGAGCGCAAGCCTCCCTGTGAAACCCATGCCATCAGGGACTTGGAGAGGTGGGGGGGCGTTTACATCATTATTTGACGGGAGCACTAGCTCCACTTGTCCACCAGATACTTTTTAAAGGAAGCATCAAACCGTTAGGCCCATCCGAGATTCGAACTCGGGTTACCGGATTCAAAGTCCGAGGTCCTAACCACTGGACTAATGGGCCAGTGTAGGGGGGTAAAGCCTCCCTGTAACCCCTGTCCTAAAATCTTGACATTCTTTTTGTATTTTTATTTTACTTTTAGCCCCCTTTATAACTTTATAGGCAGGGGGTAGGGGGGAGGCTTGCGTCCCCCCCTCTACGCCGTGGCGACCGGCGCCTTGACGTAGTGGCGGTTGAGGTAGCGCTGGAGGTTGAAGTACGTGAGCACATCGCCCTCAGGGATCGCGAGGAGCTTCTTGAGCGCCGCATCCGGCGTGATGTTGTGCTTGTCCTTGAGGCTCTTCTCCTTCACGTAGTTGTTGACCGCCTTCGTGACCTCCGAGCGCGACATGAGCGTCGCCGCCGGCTTGCCGAGGAAGGCGCAGAGCTCGTCAGTGATCTTCGTCGGGCGCTCGAAGATCGAGGGGACGCGGGGCTTGACCTCCGCGCCCTCAACCGGCGCCGCGCGCCGCTTGCGCTTGCGCGCATCCTTGATCTCGCGGTGGACACGCTTGTCGAGCTTCTTGACCTGGGCGAACATCGCCGCGATCGTCTCACGGAGCGTCGTGAGGTTCTGCGTGACCGACTTGAGGTCCTCCTCGAGCGTCGTGGCCGGGGCCGCCGCGACCTCCGCGACAACCTCAACGGGCGTCGACGCGACGACGACGGGCGCGGCAGCCGTCGTAACAGCCGCCTTCTTGGCCTTCACGGCCTTCTCAACGGGCGCCGCAACCGGGGCCGGGGCGGCAACCGGGGCAGCGACGGGCGCGGCCTTCTTCGCGACAGACTTGGCGGCGGGCTTGGCGGAAGACATTATACCGGAGGCTGAGGAAGTAGAAGAGGACATTTTACGCACTATGCCAACTTTTGTGACGCCCGGGCAGTCAATTTTGAGGCCCAACCCCCGCGTTTACTTGTCTGGCTTGCACCAAACCCGTTTTTTATTTTGAAGTGAGCTCGCCCATGACATTAATCCTGTCGATAATACCTCCCCACCAACTATCCCCAGAGAAGATCTGCCCCCCCCTTAAAATCATCCTTCCCGACAGAGGTCATGTCCGCCCCTCAGGTATCATTCGTGCGTACATGCAAAAATATAAAGAGCCGGAAGAATCCTGACATTCAGTGCCCTCTGCCTGCGTCCAACGGAGACTTCTGCGGCCGCCATTCTAAAAACCCAACGCCCCACGTTAAACCATATGTGCAGCGACCGGCCACCCGGACAATGTCGAGCGCTGCCAAGATCATTCGCGCCTTCTGGCGACGAGCCGCTCCGCTCAGGCGCTTTAGATCCCAGGGACCGGCGGCCAACGATATCTCCCTAGCCATCAACGACACGGAACTCTACAGCCTCGAGAAGACGGAGACCGTTCCTCCAATCTATCGCTTCAGTATTGCCGATGAGACCAAGTCTATCTGGCTCTTTGATATACGGAGTCTGAGCCACTTTTTAGGGAAGGGCTCGGCGCTCAAGAATCCCTACAACCGAACTCTCTTCAGCCCCGTCGCCATGGAAAAGCTCCATGCGCGCATCGCCTGGCTCCGTAAGCGGCGCTACCAGATCATTCATACCTCTACAGATATCTTGACGCCGGAGCAGATCTGGAACCAGCGTGTCCTCGATGTCTTTTTAAAGATTGAGGCCCTCGGCTACTATGTGAACTCCGACTGGTTCCATTCAATGGCCATGGTCGATCACGTGCGCTTCTACAATGGACTCAACCATCTGTGGTCTTGGCGCGTCGGACTAACGGCGGCAGATAGGGAGCGTATCGTCCCTGGCCATGCAACGGGTCGCGGCCTCTTTCCTTTCACTTCGCAGGACTACTTGCACAAGAGCCTTCGCTGGTGGCAGACAGCGAATCTGGCCTTAATAGATGCCTTCGTGACTCGATCAGCAGATAAGGAGTATAATAAGCTGGGGACGACATATGCTCTTATGGCGCTCGTTGAGGTCTCGGGGGGCGCGGCGGATGGTCTGCGCTGGGTTGTTGATGCTCGCAATGGCCTTTAACGCGTTATCCCCAGAATTCAAAAAGATCTCCTCTGACTAAATGCCGTGCCAGAAATGTATACACAATCCGGCATACCATAGTTTTACACCGTTCGGAGATCTGGCCGGTGCGAAACTAATCTATACGGCTCCCGCCAAAACGGAGGATTTCAATGAGGACGGCACAAAACTTAAAAACATCTCTATCCACGTTTCCGAAATCGGCCAACCCTGGATCTGGGTCGTCGATTGTGCGAATATGAGCCTCAAGCATTATACGGAGATCTCTTTTAATATAGGAGTTCTCAATCTCTTATCGGCTGACCCGCTGCTGAAGGCCGTCTGGGTCATACGGCCCAATATCTGGATAAAAACGACCATTGCCGTCCTGAAGGGCTTCTCGGCCTCTCCCGTTCTGCACGGCATTACCTTTTTCGATGAGGTAGGCCTGGAACTCTATAGGGATCTGAAGACAGTCGGAGTTAGCCCCAAGTCTTTGCAATTCATTTTGCATCAGTAACGTGTTGTGCCAAAGTTAAGCGCACCCCTAAAGGGGCGCTTAACTTTGGCACAACACTACTATGGCAAGTAGGCCATGTTAAGTGCACCCTTCGGGTGCGCTTAACTTTGGCACTTGCTGATAGCCCCGTCATATGTCCGATGGCACGGCTTGCAGAGGTACCATAGTGAGATGGTCGCGTGCTCCTCTACGAAGGCCTTCATGACATCCTTTTGAGTTATGGGGACAGACTCGTCTGGCCGAACGCGCCGTAAGGCCGCCAAGGCCACCTGTGGCCTGGAGGATCCCCTGTCGTGGGCACGATCATATTGGAGAGTCGGATCGGTCGTCTGACAGGCGTCGCAGCGCTTCACGTCGAAGCCGCTGCCGGTCCCTTTAAAGAACTGCTGGACGAGATTGCGCATCTCTCCCATCATAGACATAACTATGGTCTCATTAGACTCAGTATGAGTCAGACCATATTTATTAAAGAGACGGGAGGAGTTGATGCGGTTCTGGATAAAGGCGCGCTGGGTTTCCTTTCTGGCACTCACATCGATTGCGGCGAGAGTTATTGCGATTGTTTCGGCCATGCGTGGGATACATTGTGAGGCTTTGAACAATTTTATAGGGGGAGGGCTTTTACCCCCCAGGGGGGCTTGCGTCAGCGCTATTACTCTTTTCCAAGAAGTCTAAAGGCAGGGGGTAGGGGAGGGCTTTTACCCCCCATCAAAACTCCTGGTGCTTCGCCCCCCAGGCCACGGCAATCCCTAGAACATCCTTAATCGGGGCATCGATAACAACCGCCGGCATCTTCTTCTCGGGCGCCTTCAGCTTGTAGGCCGCCCACCGGTGGTGCCCGTCGATTACGTAGTTGTCTCCCGAAATAAGAATAGGAACCCGCACCTTATTTATGATATTATCGTCGATCAGGCCCTGCACCCGCTTTTTATTGATCTCACGCTGCGATGATTTCAGATCCTTGGCCGCCTTCCGCGTCTTATGACTGCGAATACCATAGGCCTTCTTTACAAAGCGGGTGAACTGCTGGATCTCCGCAGGACTGTTGAACTGCGGCATATATTTCCGAGGAATGCCGATATTCTGCTTGCAAATCGACTTCTTTCCAACACAGAGGTCCTCCTTCGCCGTATGTCTAACTGTCTTTCGGTCCAGTTTACGCACCCACTTCTTATAGGCCTTCTTTTTGGTCCAGGCCTTGGCCGTGTGATCTACTGGGAAGGGGCCACCTCCATTCATTTGTAAAGTACTAAGATTATTCGGTAGAATGTCATATAGCTCCTCTATGAAGCGCTGACCCTCTTTTCCGTATTTGTAGTCGGCCTCTCTAAAGATTTCGTGAAAGTGTTTATGCACATTCTCTGCAGAATGCTGTATGTATCTTTGGAGATATACTGAATTATACCTTCCCCCAGTATTTTTTATTTCAGAAAGTCTGGTCAGCAAACCCTTTAGAGTTTCCTTTGAAGCGTTTTCAAAAAACTGCTTGACATAGTGGAGCTTATCTCTATAGGCCAAATCTGGATTCACATTAAGACCTCTTGGATCTAATCTCGGTTTACGAAGTTCATCTGGTTTTAAGAGCTTGGCGCTCATCTCTTATATCTTAAGAATATCAGCGTGGCAGCTAGCGCTTCAGCAAGGATACTCCCGCTTCATCCAATCGAGATCCTTACGCCCAGGATTCTTGGCATAGAAGCCATCACCCGCGTAGACCGTCTTCAGATTATTGAAATACTCCTCATACATTGCCCCCACGCGCTCCAGGCTGAAGTTCTTCTCGGCCCACTCGCGGCACTTGGCCCTGCTGATCTTTCCAATATTCTTGGCCGCCCACTCGAACTGCTCGATGCTGCGGCAGCGGTAGCCCGTGATTCCATGGAGATTGTTCTCTGAAAACGCGCCCCAGTCAGAGGTGATGATGGGCGTTCCGCACAGGAGTGCCTCGATCGTGACGCCGCCAAAGGGTTCATTGTAATGCGTGGGGGCTAAAAGAGCCCGCGCCCCTCTCAACATGTCGTCGCGCGCGGCCGGTTCCAGATATCCCACAACCTCTACGTGAGCCGGCGGATCGAAGCCGAGCTCCTTCTTGAAATCGCCCTGGCCGGCCACCTTTAGTTTGAGTCCAGTGCGCTTCGCGATCTCGACGGCAATGCCGATACCCTTTGACTCTGTAATACGTCCGAGATACATGAAGTAGTCGCCGGGCTTCTCATTATATTCAAAGTCGGCCAGATCAAAGTAGTTCGGAATAACCGCATCGAACCACTTGGGCTCCCACTTCTCTTTTCCATAGATGTAGTTCATCACGGCGTAGGATTCAAAGATACTGAAGGTGGTGCACGGCGTATTGAAGCAGCCGATGCCGGGTTCCACTGAGATCATATCAGAATGAGCCTTGCCGATGGCATCGTGACCGGCGCCCCAGAATAACAAAAGGAAGTCATTCGGCTTCTTGCGCTTGCCGACCTCGACGATGGCGCGCTCATTAAAGACCTTGTTGCAGTTATCTGACGTATTGTGCTTGAAGTGCTCCTTCTTCCAGTCGTAGTGGCCGTAGGTGGCCTTGAAGAGCTCATTGTCCGTTATGGAGACATGTTCGTGGCAGTCGACCTCTGACTCGTTGTGGCCATAGTGAATGATGTGGTGGCCGCGGGCCTTCATCATCTTGGCGAACTTGAGGGCCTTTTGGGTAAAGGCACAGGCCGAGTAGTCTTTGCGTGTGACCGTGTGGGGGACGCCGAGGATATGGAAACGGAGGGGGGTTTTGGCAATCTCTACAGCATGCTTTGGGGCCTGGGGATGTGCTTGTGGCTCGACCAGATGATGATCCTTTGGTCCAGTCACAGTCTTTTTACGGGTCTGGCCCATATCTATTACTGGGGCCCATTATCAAGAGGGAGTTGTTATCCGCGTATAGGTGCGCCCAGGCCCATTATCAAGAGGGAGTTGTTATCCGCGTGTAGGTGCACCCAGGCCCATCATATATCTTTGGAGGGAAGTAGACCTCTGAAGAGGGACCGCAGCTGCTCTTATAGGGGTCAGCCATATTCTGCTGCGTAAATGGCGGTGCATTCATATCAATGCAGGGCACGGGGAGAGTGATGACTCCTCCTTGTGACCCTCCATCAACTGAGTCGGAGCCACAGATGGCACCGCCCTGCTTCGCCTGTAGGATGGCGACATACTCGCCGTTCGTTCCCTTTCCTTTCGCCACTCCGCAAATAGTCTTGCTGACAGCAGTCCCTGGGATAGCAACAGGAGTGATAGAGGCATAGGAGGCCGCGGGAACACCGCAGCTAAGGGCGATGCTGGCAGGTGCAGACATCTTTGAAGCGGCCGACTGAACGACGAAAGTGCGGAGAGAGGAGTCCGTGCACTTGCTTCTTGAGACGAAGCGGTTGGCCTGCTCTTCAATAAGGCGTATGCGTTCTGACTGGTTCATTCTACTTTGTTTTCATCTTTAAATAAAGGTGGCCCGAAAAAAAATCCCGGCCCACCAAAATTGACCCCCTGGGCCGCCCCTACCCCTAGCATAGTTCCAAGTCTAGAATGTCTTCCACTGTTGTTGCCCCCGAGTCTTTCAACGTTGCCAACGTCACGTTCTCCGCGGTCAAGTCTCTTGATTCGGGTGGCAAGCAGGCCTACCTGAACTACAATGGTCGCCCGCTCATCATGCAGATCGGCCCGCTCGAGACTTCGTTCGGTCTCTCGGTCTTCGACAAGGTTCCTGGCGCGGCGCCCAAGTATTCGGTTGATCTCAAGCTCCGTGGCTATGATGATCCGGTGACGAACCCGAACACGGCGACGATCTACAACGCGCTCCACAGCCTGGACGAGTTCATGATCGAGCAGGGTGTCAAGAACGCGGTCGCCTGGTTCCGCGGCGCCAAGAGCCGCGATGTCCTGTCGGAGCTCTACACGAACACGGTGCGCTTCTCGAAGGACAGCGAGGGCAACGTGAAGCCGTATCCGCCGACGGTCAAGCTCCAGCTTCGCCAGCGCGACGGGAAGTTCGAGACGCTCGTCTACGATGACAAGAAGCGCCCGATGACGGACATCCCGCTCGAGGACATCCTCGTCAAGGGCACGGTCATGACGGCGCTCGTCCAGTGCACGGGCGTCTGGTTCGCGGGCGGCAAGTTCGGCCTCAGCTGGAAGGCGGTCCAGATCCGCGCCGACAAGGTTCCGGAGAGCATCCGCGGCTTCGCCTTCCTTGATGGGCCTGCCGAGGCGGCCACGCCCGCAAAGGCCCCCGCAAAGGCTGCGGCTCCTGCCCCGGCCCCCTCGACGAACTCCTTCGCGGCGCTCCATGACGATGACGAGGTCGAGGATGAGGAGGAGGCTCCTGCGGCTGCGCCCGTTCCGCCGGCTGAGGAGGAGGATGAGGAGGCGCCCCTGCCGGTTCCGAAGAAGGCTGCGCCGGTCCTCAAGAAGAAGGTCGTCGCGAAGAAGTAACGTACTCGCGATGAGCTAAAATATTAAATAAATAAAAAGGCCGCCAATATTTTTATTGGTTTCTTAGCCAGGCAATACAATCAAATCCGGCCGATTCGGCAGAGGGCAGCGCAACCCCTGATTCCTCGGCACATTCGCATTGAGGGCCTCCTGTGGAATGGCCGGGCAAACAGGCGGCGGAATAGGACGATTGTAGGCCGCAAAGCGCGTCTCAGGATTGAGCGGATCCTTCCCCTTGTCAGTAACCGCCCTCTGTAGATTTGCAATCCAAGTGCTCTCTGGAACAAAGGTCTTCGGTGACACGTAGGTCAAACAGGCCGCGCGCCCAGCCGTCCATGTACTCGATAGAGGCACCTGTACATCGCTGCGCTGCACAGGGGCAGGCGGACATTGGTTCGCCCGAGCCTTCGCCAAAGCGAGAGCGCGAGCACATATCTGAGCATTCTCTAAGAGTTGTGCAATCCGGCCACCCTCCGTATCGACAGTCCTATTTACTGGATTTGTCAAGCATCCTGACATAGCTATTTATGACTCCGCTTTCTCGAAGCCTTCTTTGTCCGAGAGCGGCTCTTTCCCATATACTCGTGCTTATACGTCTTCAGCCGATTCACCTTCTTTCTCAAAAGGGAGGCGAATGCAGTCTGATGACCCTTGCACAATACAGAAAAGGGAGCGAACTGCGACCGCGTCGCCGTGTAGTTTTTAGTGGATAACGACACCAGATTCCGAACAACGCACATGATGCCCTTTGTGAAAAGCGCCCCGGATTTTGTAAAGAGGTGTAGGCTCAGATAAAGAGTAATCAGGAACTCGATACTTCCTATGAGGGCAATGCGACCGTCCGTCGCCGGGAGCTGGTAATAGGCGTGGCAGGCAGACTCCTCGATAATCAGGGCAATGGCGACACCTCCTCGGCGAATCTCTATTCTCGACGGAACGATCTCCGCCTTCGGCTTGTGGAGATAGAGCCGGCAGCCGTCCATAATCTTGCTGATGGCTACCGCATCCTCTTTCGGTGTCGGACTGATAAAGATAATGGGCCCACCCGATATCTTGAGGTCGAGAACTGAGTTGCCCGTTCGGATTCCTCTCGCATACAGCGGCACGAGCGACTCGCTGCAAATAACGCGCTGTCTATCAATCGCAAAGTCGTAGATAGTGTGCGCGACCCCGGGATCCAGGCCAATCTTTTTAACTGGCTTGCAGTCCTCGGCCCCAATAGGAAAGTTGGAGTTGATGAGCTGAAGCCGCTCAAAGACCTTTTCCCAGCGCGCGACCTGCCCCCTAGGCCGACTGATCTCCAGATACATCATCATGCGCAGCATATCGGGGTCCGTGTGGCGGATTCCGTCGCGGACTGCCGCCCTAGAATGGTAGACGTCGTAGATCTCTTTGTCAACCTCGGTGACGTCCGCGACTGGAATGAAATTCACCATCACCTTGGTCGTGCCCTCGTGGATTCCGACCTTGTGATAGATCTCATTGAACCCGGCCTTGTCGAGGTCGGACATGAGTTCATCAATATCGCCGGCCGAGTTCGGAGTAAAGAAGTCGTAGTCGGGAAGATCAATCTCGGGAGAGTAGAACTGCTTCGATTCGGGAAGAATGGCGTTCATGGCCGTCCCGCCATAGCAAACGCGTCCCTTCCGCCGAATGAAGTCATTCACGACCTTGAGTGCCATCAGAATATCGGGGTTGTGGGCGGCATCGTATTTCTGCCGCTCTTCGGCGGAATCAATGGCCACCTTTAGTCTTTCGGAAATAGAGGTTCTCAAGGGGCGCCCTTTAGAGTCTCTATCATATATTATATCTTCCTCCATGTCCTGTTAAATGCTCGCATTTTATATAAGGTTCGCGCTCTTTTTTATCCAGGATACATTGCTGTAGGCTGCGCCGATTTCCTTGGCTGACTCTGGCGTCTCGAGAATCATATTAATCGGAATCATGTTGATTCCAATCGCTAGAGCATTCTTTAGAGATGCGAGTTTCGGGTTCACCGTCGGCTCGGGTAGGGCTATAACGAATCGGCTCTTACCCTTTGAAGCCATGGCAATAACTCCCGCTTCATTGAGGCTTTCAACTGCTGACAGTTTTGTAACGACTGCAGAGGGCGCCCCAGTAGGGGCTAAATATGGTTGGGTTACTCCGAGTCCTTCGCCATCGGAGTATACGCGCATATTCACATAGAAGTCGAGATCCTTAGTATAGTCGCTGGTATTCTTTGAAAGACTCGTATCTGCATTACAAAGAATGATCACACTCTGGCCAAAGCTACTGAGTGGAGTTGTAAGAAGAGTTTCCTCTTGAGCCTGGCGATTGAACTTACCGAGGGAGCTTGAACCGAGATGGTTGGGCGCAAGGGATTTGAGCTCGGTCGCGATTGCTCCAAGAAACTTCTTATATCCCTCTGGTGAAGTGACTGGGCTCGGCGCCCTCAGAATATGGAGATATACGATGACAGGCTGTGTATAGTTGGGAACACTCGCATCGGCGCGGAATGCACTGGCACTGATCACTCTGGAAAACTCGCTAATGCTGCCGGTGGCAAGGACAGCTCCAGCCGCGTCACGATATACGAGCAGAGGTGTATCCTTATCGGCGTCCTTGTAGTCGATATAGAGCACAAAGGATCGGAAGCCGGCCTGCATCGCATTTAGAACGGCAACGCCTGGATCGAAGCTACTCTCTGAAGAAAGGCCGGCCTGGGCCAGGGTCAACGGCTGCGACGTGAGAAGCGTTATATCATTTGCTATTTCGGCCTGTGTTGTAAAGCCCTCGTCAAAAAGACCAAGCATATTAATCTTACTCAGAGAAAAGGGAGTGCCAGGAATCGTTGCGTTCTTCATGCCTCCATATAAGGTCTCGACCTGCGAGATAGGATCGAAGAATCGGAGGCGTTTGTACTTTGCACTGTAGTAGCGGATAGCCCCTGCTAATGCAAGTATGACGACTATAGCACCCCAAACGATTACCTTTTGAAATGTGGGCGCCCGTGAATAGGGGTTGAGTCCTCCTAAAATAAAGTTCCGGTAGGTGGCATTTCTAAAAATAAAGAAGGCTCCTGCGGCGATTGCTGCAAAAAAGACGAGGGCGGCTGTCTTGGCCGCCAGATCCTTGGCTGCGTTTTTTGCTGTATCTTTAAGCTTATTGGCTTCACCGACCACCGCATTTCCTGCACCGACGACGGCACCTTTTACGCTTGATGCCGCGCCTGATACCTTATTACCTATTGAACCTAAGATGCCCATACTACTCCTTAGGTAGATATTGAGTCATAAAGGCCGAGCGGGTCTTTACGGCAATACCCTTCTCGCGTGCGACCTTCACCTTATCCGTCTCCTTTATGGCGCCATCCGGGACGACGAGAATGGTAGTCTTTGAAGTGAGAGAGCCGACGACATAGCCGAGAGGCGCAATGAGCTCCTCTAGGGTCTTGTCGCGAAAGCCGCTGAAGCAGATGTGGATCTCTTTGATGGGCTCGACCGCCTTTAGAATGGGATAGGGTACAAGGGCGAGCTCGGAGCGCCAGGCGACGTAGGCCGGCAGCTCGGCCATAAAGGCCGCAAAGGCCGCTGAAGACCAGCCCACCGGGTTGAGGGCAGTGGTCCAGCGCCGAATGTCGGCCTCCAGGGCGAAGACCGCCTTCAGCTTCGTCTCACCCACGCCCCGAGGCATGGTGGAACTGGCGATCATGAGGTCGAGCTCGGACGCCTTCTTGAGAGCGGCTTGGAGGCCAGCGTGCAGCGTCTGGCCGGATTTCGGCCCGAGAATCTCAGAAAGGCGAGTCGCCGCCGTCTTCAGAAGGGTGCCAGGGGCGGCTACGCCGGCCTCAACGAGGGCCGAGGCCGTGGCCGGGCCCGAACCCGGGATATCGAGAGTCTTCAGGAAGTGGTGGAGCTTGGCGGCGGTGAGGGCGGGGCTGGAGCCGACGGTGCGAATGTGCACATCGTCCGCCCACTCCCAGGAGCCTGTGGGAAGCTGGGGCTCGACGCCGGTCAGTACCCGATCGATGGTCGGAATGACGTCGCCACTCCGACGAATAATGATCTTGGCGCCTGGGCCGAGACGGTTGCTAACGACGTGCCGGGCCGTGTGGGCGCTGCAGAACTGGATGGTGGCGCCTCCGACAATGACGGGATCGAACTCGAGCTTCGGAATGAGGTAGCCCTGCGATGATGGCGCCCAGAGGACGTTCCGCACAGTCGTCTCGGCCGACTGCTCCATGAGCGGCATCTTGAAGGCGACGACATCCTTTGGTAGCCTAGCCCCGATAGGGGCGCGAGGAATCTGGTCGAGACCGACGACAATGCCGTCGGTGTCATAGACGGAAATGCCTCGGCGCGTCATGAGGTACCCCTTGAGGTCGTCTACGCTGAGCTTGTCGACCGCCTTCGACCAGGCCGCCTCGTAGCCATTGGCGACCAGCCAGGCGAACTGCTGGGATCGCGTGAGACTGGGCTTCATGACTTCGTAGGCGACAAAGTGGATCTTGGCGATATCGGCAGCGGCAGGATCGTCCCGATGAATGAGGCCGTTGACCCAGCTCCGGGCCAGAGTAGCCACGACGGCGCGTGGAACCACGAGTTCGCCCCGGATCACCGCCTCGCTCGTCCATGCTCCGACAAGGCCCTTGATTCCGAGGGGCACGAGATGAGAGATATCCTGGCCCTCTATTCCGTTGCCGCGGAGGTAGAGTTTTCGTCCGGCGGGGACCCAGAGGGCAGAGAGGCCGTCCAGCTTCTCCGAGAGAACGTAGCCGGATCCCGCCAAGAAACGGGCCAGTGCGTCCTGCCCCGGCTTGATCTTGTCCAGGGAAGGCATAGGATAGGGAAGGGTTTCCACTCGGCCTACGGGGGGCGCTCCGACGGTGCTCAGGGCCGGATTCTCCGGATCGAGCTCCTTGAGGCGGGCCTGGAGGGCGTCGTAGGTGTCGTCGTCCATGAGCAGCTCCTTTCCATTGTGGTAGGCATCGGCTGCGGCCGTAAGAGTCTCGACGATGTTTGCAATATCGGAGGAGTCCATGTACCTAGAATAGCCTTAGCAAACAACTCAATTTTTTTGAGGCTACTGGTTTAAAGGGCTCCTTCTATTCCCTTTTAGCGTCCGGCGTGGCGCTCTGGGGTTCCCTGTTCCCTGGGGGAAAAATAGGCTAAAAAAACAAAATAAAATACGAATAATGTTCCGGCACAGATATGGACTCCTTTTGAGCTATCTTGTGCCCCCGTAGCGGCCAGTCACCCGCTACACCCATGCTCCTTTAGCGCAGTGGATAACGCGTCCGCCTTCTACATGATAAGTTAAGCGGAAGACCGTGGGTTCGACTCCCACAAGGAGTATAATGCCTCTTTAGCTCAGTTGGTAGAGCATCTGCTTTGTAAGCAGAAGGCACTGGGTTCGATCCCCAGAGGAGGCACTGTATCCGGTAGATTCTTTGGAGCCAGAAAATATTATTTTCTAACTCCGGAATATAAATGTCCTCCGTCCAGTCTGCGTTCGCCCAGGTTGGTCCCCGCGAGAAGTATCTTGTTGTTACGATCCTTGCCGCGTCTCTCGCCACCGGCCAGGCGGTTACGGTAAAGCCCACTTTTACAGTATCTTCCTCTATGACGGCGACGGAATGGGCTGCCGCTACTACGGGCGCCACACCCGTGGCTGCTGCCCTTTACCGCGATGTCGGTAAGACGGTGACGGTCTACAACCCTACGACGAATCTTGCGGTCGAGAAGTTCGTCGCTGCTCAGCTGGTTTCGGGTGCTGCTACGGAGGGTATCAGCGCGGCGCCAATTTACCTCCGTGTCTGGGCTGCGGACCCGTTGAAGCTGGTCGCTGTTTCCCGCACGGGTTAAATATAAAATCTTTGAGTTTATTCGTATAAACTTATAAGATTTCACAAGGTCAAATGGCAGAGTCCACAGGCCAGAAAGGATTCGTCTTTGAAGAGCTAGTCGATCAGACTCTTCGGCGCCTTATTGCCCCCCTGGCCTCCAAGGGCCTCTCTGCCCGCCTTCTCAATGAACAACAGATCCGCGACGAGTTCTCCGAGCAGTCCTTGAACGGCGTTGACCACTATATGGAGATAGAGTCCGAGCCACCCACACTCTTCCTCATTCAAGAGAAGTGGAAACAGGTCACGAATCAGCGCGAAGTCAGCCAGTTTCTGGATTGCTGCGCGCGTATCCTCTCTCGGATGGCCTTCAAGGGGCGCGTGATTCGTATCTGGGCTACACGGACTCCACCCACTACGAATGGTGAGAAGTCTCTGCAGGAGGGTGGATCCTATGTTATTCAGTCCTCGACCTCGATGACCTTTCTCGCTCAGGAACTCGGGCAGTTTATTTGTGAGATTCTCGGAGACAGGAGCCTCGCCCTCGACATGGTGGCCTCCATGCCTTCGTTGATGCCTGGCCTGGAGCCGGCTGAGGCCACGGCGGTCGTGCAGCAGAAGATTCTGGCAAATGCGGCGGCGGGGGCCAAACTCAAGGTCTGTGTGGTCAGGAGAGAATAGGGGGACGCAAGCCTCCCCCTCGCCCCCTGTTCCGAAAGTTTTAAGGGAACTATTTTATTAATAGGGGCTGATTTGAGGGATGGTGCCGGTTTAAT
>Ga0114974_10001004_pt1 | contig 22549 bp, 24 predicted proteins | sample S_130206_EF_Meta_FD_87318 | JGI IMG/M metagenome (GOLD analysis project Ga0114974, IMG submission 87318) | Freshwater microbial communities from Lake Simoncouche, Canada to study carbon cycling - S_130206_EF_MetaG | ecosystem: Environmental > Aquatic > Freshwater > Lake | place: Lake... | reverse complement strand
TGACATTTATATATATATATATTTCTAAAATAAATAATAATATTTATAGCTTTGAATCTTCCAATGCCAATTCACTATTTTTCATATAAACCAACTCAATATTGTAATCTATTTTTTTCAATTCGTTTACTTGTTCCATTAGTAAATCCTTCTTTTTACTATAACTGTTACTCAAATTTAACCAAAGTTCATTTTCACTCAATGTAATCATATATTTTTTTTTCAAATGTTCTATAATAACGCGCTCATATTCTAAAACGGCTTCTATTTGATTGATTAACCACGTTGTAATTGGCGTCCCACCAGTAGCGAAAGCATATTTCGTATTGGACATAATGTATTTTTGGACAAATTGCCAATGCCCGTTTCTAAAAAGATAAACCTCGTCTACGATTTTCAATAAATATACTAAACCTTCATAGCATTTTGCGTCTGTTAATTGTTTAAACAATGGACTCGCTTTTCTCTTTTGATACATTAAAAAACCCATCAGTGTATTCTTTTTCCCAATAACTCATTTTCTATGTATATAATTGTTGTTGTTTTTAATTGATTTTTATAAATAATATAAATCAAGAGAGAATATTATTTATTTTTACTTTGCTAAATGGTCTAACGCTGACAGTAAAATCAATTCCTGGTCTGTCAATTTTTGGAATATCAGATTTTTGTCCATCGATATACGAAAGCATCTCGAATTATAGCCAAAATTTTTACAAACCAAAAAGACACCATCATCTGTTATTTTCATTTCGCAAAATAGCGCACCCTTTTTCAAATCTATTTCCTTTGGGTTTTCTACTGGTATCCAGCGAATATATGTGCCGTATTTCAAATCGCTCATTTCATCCACATACTTGTAACCATCAATTTTTTTTAATATTTTTAAGCTTTCGTCTTTTGGCAAATGCAATTCTTTTATTATTTTCAAATTCATTTCTTTCATTTTATCACTCGTAAAATCCAAGAGGTTTTCATTTGTTTCATCTTCTAATGCTTGTAATAGTTTATTAACATCCATATTTATTATCTTATTATTTAATTATAATAATATTTTTATTACATTTTATTATAATAAAAATATCTTTTTACCAAACAGAACCTCCGAAAGCACCAAACCCTTCATTAGCAGCCATTGGTTCCTGAAATCCTCCTTCCATTCCTCCTGGAGTAGCCGCATTCACCAAGGGAGTATTTTGTTGTTTGTACATATTGTCATAATTTGGCAATTGTTGAGTTGAAGATGACGATGTTGGTAGCGAATTTATCGATGTGCCATCAGTATAAGTTGGCTGTAATTGCGGCATAATCATTTGCTGTTGAGGTTGTTGGCCAGCTATCGGCTGTGTAACTTTTACATTTCCGGATTTACCTTTCTTCTTACTATCAGTTCCATTCCACAAATCCATAAGGCGGTCAAAGAGTATACTAACCTTTTCGCCCAACTTTGTTTGCAAACTCAACGTAATCATCAAAACGGCTAAAATTATGAAAACAATGTTGAAGTCAGGATATTTTACTCCGCTATACGTTGGGACAAAAGTAATAACTCGATGAATTATCAATAAACCAATAAACATTACGATTATTTGAATTATTATTTCCGCCGAAAGTTCCATACTACTTTTTTTGTCATCCGCTTCCGGCACATAATTCGACATACTCTTGTTCAAAATTATTACCGGTATTAGGGCGATTAATGCGTACTGGATAATGTTTAGTATATCATATTTTGAATCATCATCAAAATTAAATACGTGTTTTAAAAAACTTTTTGAATCGTCCGAACTATCCATATTCTTATATATAAGGTATAAAAAGAAATTAAAAACTAATTAATCTAAATATTCATAATGGAAAATCACGAAGAACAACAATACCTAAACTTAATCAAGAATATTCTTGATAATGGAACTTGGGAAGAGGGACGAAATGGCAAGACCAAAAGTATCTTTGGCAATATGATGCGTTTCTCTCTAAAGGATGGAAAAATTCCTATTCTAACCACAAAGAAGACTGCTTGGAAGACTTGCTTAAAAGAATTGTTGTGGTTTATTCGCGGTGAAACTGATAATAATTTGCTACAACAACAAGGGGTTCATATTTGGGACGGTAATTCGACTAGGGAGTTTTTGGATAGTAGGGGACTACAAAATTACGAGGAGGGTGAACTTGGTCCAATATATGGCAGACAATGGAGACACTTTAATTCTCCTTATATCACTAAAAAGGAAAAACGTTTTGCTGAAGCATTGCCTGAAAATGAGAAAACATATTATAATATAGAAGGTGGTGTTGACCAATTACAGGAAATTATTGATGCTTTGAAAGACCCAGCGCAACGTACTAGTCGGCGCTTGATAATGACAGCTTGGAATCCTTGTCAGCTTAATCAAATGGCGCTACCACCGTGCCACATTTTGTGCCAATTTAACGTCCACGATGGGAACAAGCTCAGCTGCTCTATGTATCAACGCAGTGTTGACACCATATTAGGTCAGCCGTTTAATATAGCATCGTATAGTTTTCTTACTCATTTAATAGCAAAACATTGTGGTCTTGAAGCATATGAATTCATTCATTTTATGGGAAATTGTCATCTGTATGAAAATGCCATAGACGCTGCTAATTTACAAATTACAAGAGAACCATTTCCATTTCCAACCGTAACAATTAAACAAGTTAGAGAGAACATTAATGATTATCAAGTAGATGATTTTATTTTAGAAAATTATCAAAGTCACGAGGCAATTAAAGTTGCTATGGTTGCGTAGAAAAAAATAATATTACAATATTGTATAAAATGCCCGGTGTAAATTTGTTTGGAAAAGAAGGAGCGGAAATTTTAGAAAAAAAAGAGAAAAAAGATGCGGAACGAAAGAAAGAAGGAACAGAGATGACAACTTTTAGCAGTAACGCAATTGACGACCCTAAAGGCGGTAGAAGAAGTACTCGTCGTCGAAGGACAAGGAAATCAAAGAAATCTAGAAAATCAAGGAAATCTAGGAAACATAGAAAATAAATTTATAGGTTGTCGCGTAAGTAATTTAAAAACATATTGTTTATATTTATTATTAAATGAGTTCTAGTAGATCAATTGCTGCCGCTAGGTCAAGACGTGCCGGTGAATCTCAACCACCCGTAAGTGGTGGAAGACCCGTTACTTCTATTGCTTCACATTCCGCATTTGTACAACAACAAATGCCTCCACCTCCTGCTAATAATGTTCGAGTTGCTAAGGCTCCTATGCAACAACAACAACAACAACAAATGCCTAAAGGTGCTTCGCCATTTACCAAATTAAGCATTTCTGATGCCATTGGCTTAGTTACTCTCCGTTTAGGACGTGTTGAGCAATTCATCCTTGATTTTGAAAATGGTGAAATTGAAGGTCATCATCCAAATTCTGGAGGTTCAAGCATTCCCGAAAATTCTAAGATTGTTGATAACAGTGTATTAACTACTATAGTAAACAGATTGGATGCTCTTGAAAAGAAGGAAGGGTCTAGTTTAATCGCAGGCTTGGAAAAGGAGATGAAGGATACTAAGGATTTATTGTCTCACTTACTTTACAAATTTGAGTTGTTTACCAAGGAAACCGGCGAAAAATTCAGCGATTTTGACAGTGCCATTTCCGAAATTGAGAAAGGTTTGGAGGCTCATCAGTTTGTAGAATTGAGCGAGACTGTTGTTGATGAGCAGCCTATTCCTACTCTTTCTCCAGAGATAAATGCTCTTGATTTGAAATCTCTTATAAAACAAGAGTTCTCTGCAACAGAATCAAATTAATAAAATTATTATTAACATTATAAAAAAGATATTGTAAAAGGTATTAAAAATATACACCTTTTATTACTAATGAAAGTTACCATCAGTAATAAAAACAAAAAAGACTTGTTTGTCGCGCTTTTTCAGATTTTAAAAGGTTGTACCAGCATTGTTCGTGTGATTTTTCAGCAAGAAAAAATGTATATTCAGGGTATGGATAAATCACATATTTGCTTATTTGAAGTCAATATTCAAAAAAAATGGTTTGATGAATATACTGTAGACGAGTCGTGTGTAATGAGCTTTGACACGAATATTTTCCATTTGATTATTAGCAGTAAACAAGAGTCGCATAATATTATTATACATTCGACTGACGGCGAAGACAATATAAATATTGATTTGTTATCTCAAGAGCATACCAAGGGCGAATTTGACAAACACTTTAAGATACCTTTAGCGGATTATGAGTATGACGAAATGAACATTCCTGTGGTTGATTATGACGCCGAATTTTCAATTTCATCTAAAAAAATATGCGAAATTACGTCTCAAATGTTGTCATTCGGTACTGATTTAAATATCAAATGTTCTGAGGAGAGAATTGACTTGGTTACCGACGGCATTGTTGGAGAAATGCTTGTTAATATTCCAATTGACGATTTGAATGAGTACTCAATCGTCGAGGGTGACGTCATCGATTTGAAATATAGCCTTAATTACATTGCTAAAATGTGCTTAACCAATAAGCTATCTAGCGAGGTAGTATTTTGTATTAGCGCCGATTATCCTATGAAAATTAATTATGATTTAGGAGATGATAGCACAATTGTATTTTATATTGCTCCTAAAATTAAAGATTAAAGCGTTCTACTTGACAAAAATTATTATTATTTTTATTTAAGATTACAATGGAAATAATAATAGGATTTTTTATTTTTTGCTTGGTTTTATTTATTTACTTGCATATCCAATTTCATCTAAAAACTGGCGAAGATTTAGAAATGTATGAGGTCGACGAACCATCTAAAGAAAAACTGGAAGAAATATGCGATATTAGGCAACCCGTTTTATTCGACTTTGACAATAAAAAAATTATTGAAAACACAAATAAGACCTATATTGCTTCTAATTATTACGCTTTTGAAACGAAAATTAGAAACGTAAAAGACGACACAGATACTAATTCGAATTCGGAGCTCTATATGCCCTTACCATTACACGCAACAATTAAATTATTTAACGAGGATAAAACATCTGCTTATTTCTCCGAAAACAATGGCGAGTTTTTAGAAGAAACTGGTGTTGTCAAAAGTATGAAATACAACGACGAATTCTTGAGACCATATATGGTGTCAAATTGTAATTATGATATTATGATGGCAAGCAAAGACGTGTGTACACCGTTTCGTTATGAAATCAATTACAGGAATTTCTTTTTGCTCACGCAAGGCAGTGTTCAAATTAAAATGGCGCCACCACATTGTACCAGGTATTTGTATCCCAATTATGACTATGAGAATTTCGAATTTAGGTCGCCTGTTAACCCTTGGTCGCCTCAGCCAAAATACAAGGCGGATTTTGATAAGATGAAATGTTTAGAGTTTACTTTGACACCCGGTAAAACATTGTTCTTGCCGGCTTATTGGTGGTATAGCATTAAGTTTATTAGCAGCGACACGAGCATTTCGTGCTTCCGTTATAGGACTTATATGAATAACATTGCGGTTTTACCCTATATTGGATTACACGCGCTACAAATACAAAATGTCAAGCGAAATACAACCAAGAAAGTTAGCATCAATGAACTTAACTCGAACGCAGAAGCAAAGGTCGAAGTACAAAACGTAGAAGCACCAAATGTAGTAAAAAGCACCACTAAAATAGATGATTTACCATCAGAAACAAATAATGACCAACAAGAAAATGTTAGTAATAATTCTAAAATTGAATAAATAATAATTATTCATTAATTGTTTAACATTGATACTATAGTTAGCACCCAATTACTAAAAGTTATCACATATAAAGTGGGTGACATTGCGAACATTAATTGTATTTTTTTTTTGGTTTCAATATCTAAATTACAACAATTATTATTACAATTTGAAAAAACGCGTTTGTTTTGTAACATTGGCATAATTACTCTATTTCTTAAGAAAAACATTTATGAAATAATATACAATGATGTCTTTATACTTATTTCATAACTTGTGAAAATGTTTTTTTATCACGTAATGTTATAATGAGCAGATTTAGTAGTACTAGGTTTAAGAAAACCAAGAGACATAACTACAAGAAACAAAAAAGAAGACGTACTCGTCGTCACTATATACGAGGAGGATGAGGTGGTCCTTCATTGCCTTTTGTTTTAGGTGGCAATGACAAAAAGATTAATGATATGAGCAATTATGATGAAATGAAAGGAGTAATGAAAGGAGTAATGAAAGGAGGCTGAGGACCACCAGCGCCTATGATTTAAAATTATAGGTGCTTTTGCTTTTCTTTTGCTATACTTTTTCTAAAAGTATATTTGAATGACGATTTTTGTTTCTTCTTTATCTTAAAAATGAAAAAACAATTATCCGAAAAAATAATACATTAAACAATTAATTTATTATTTATTTTTCTTTTAAAGAAAGTAAGGATTCTTATCTATTGGTAATTTTGACAATAATTTTTCTTCTTTTTTCGCTTCTCGTTCTTTTCTTATAAGGTCATTAATTGCTTTTCTTGATTGTTTTACCGCTTCTTTCTCCTGTATTGTATTTGGTGATAATCGTCGTCGCTGCGTTTTTGCTTTTGTTGGAACAGGTTCTAAAGCCTTTTGGGTTTTTTGTCTTTTACTAAGAAAAGGATTGACCTTTATAGTTTCTCGCATTAATTCCAAAGGAGAATCCGCAACCGGTTCTGAAATTTTACCATAATTACTATATTCTTCATAATTTTGCAATATTCTTTTTCGATAATATAAAAACCGCAAATCTTGGTTTTTCTCTCGCGCTGCTCTTTGTTCTTCAATTGTCATACCTTTTGTCGCGTTTTTATACATCTTATTTACACGACTTAAATCGCCATCTAAATCATAATCATCATCCAACAATATTTCTGACTCCAATTCAATCAATATTCTAATTGCATCCATCATTATGACATATTTTTTATTAGAAACTTTACTTGAAAAACCAATTACATCTACAACGGTGTATGTAGGTTTAAAAAATATTTTTAAATACGTGTTAACAGCTTCAACTAAATATCCAGTATAACCTCTGATAACCTTTCTTAAATAACTTTCGGCATTCTCTTTTGTCGTTAAATAATTATAAATATTCTCTAATATTTCTTCACTTGATTTGTCCGGATTTTTTAAACACAGTTCAGCAAAAAACATACTCCATATACTACAATAACCGCCTGGTTCACCTTTACCTTTTTTTAATAGACTGTTATTTTCAAGAGATTGTAAACCTTCTAAATACGGACATACACTTGTTGCTGGTAGATAAGAAACCTCTTGTATATTGTTTTTTTTTAGTTCCGCATTAAAAATTCGTATAAAAAAATTTATCCTTTTTTCGAGATTTTCCTGCATTCTTTTACCTAAATCAATTTCTCCACCGTGTGGTTCAAAATGTTCAATTGTATTTGTTCTTCTCCTGTAAATTAACACATTTGAGTGTCCGCTCAGTTTTTTGCAACAATATCTTAGCGGTATTATTATAGTTTCCTCACCTTTTTTGATACACTGTGTTAATGTTTTCGCTAAATCCGCAAATTCCTCTTTCATTAACAACTCGTCTATTGGTGTAAGTTTAGCTGACATACTAATAGTCATACCTAATAGAGTATCGGATTTATCGAAATATCCCGTTTTTTTAGAAACACATTTTGATTTATATTTTTTTATTAAATGTAAGTAAAAAATTGTTTCTATATTTGCGTAACCGCAAAAACTAACAATTGATTCGCCTTTTCTCTCTAATTCGTCTAATTGGTTTGTTATTTGTTTACTTACTGTTATTGGTTCTGGTAATTTAAGTGATGACATATATATTATATATTTATTTATTTGTTTATTTTATTTGTATATTTTATTTTCAAAATTTAATATTTTTTACAAGGACCTCAACGTCTTTTTTTGCTTTTTTATGTAATTTTACCGACAACTTCTTGGAATAATTGGTTACAAATAATCGGTCTTTTCGGTGTCTAAAAACGCGATGCTCAAATAAAACAATTGCCGCATCAAGCGATTCTGAGTAATTCGCATTTTTCGTATACATTGAATACATAATACATCGGTCTATATCATAAGCAGCCAACAAGTCAGCCTCCCTTACAATATGATACGCCAATTGATAATCTCCTAATAACGGGAACCCATTTTTCTTGACAGTTGAATACGACATTGTCGTAATTATTTGAAATATGACACCGAGTTTTTCGGGACTTACGTAACCCTCTAGAAATTTGCGAATTTCTTCAATTCCGTCTGCTTCCGCTACGTATTTTTTATCTATTGTGTCGTGAAGAATTGCTGCGAGTACAATAATATCCTTTTGCTCCTCCAAATAAGCATTCATCGGCAATTCGCTTTCATATATTCTTAGCGCAAAATTGTACACTTCCATGCTATGCTTCAACGAGTGCGACTCGTCTATATTGAATTTTTTACATAATATCATCACTAACTCAAATGCTTTGACAATTGTTGTTTCCATTTCTGTATTTGTTATACTTATAATATTTTGAATAAAAAATATTCAATTTTATTTTATTTATTTTTTATTTTATTTTGATTTTTATTTTATTTTGATTTTTATTTTATTACTTATTTTTTTACAAAACTATAAAATCACCGAAATCACTTTTAACACTTTCGCTATGAACTTTAATTTCACTTATATCTGCTCTACACAGCGCGCACGATGGCAAATCTTTGTAAACTGGAGTAGTCTTTAAACATCCTTTGAAACAATCCTTGCAAAACTGATGCTTGCAATTCAGAGTGACCTGGTGTTTTTTCGGTATATTGTCTTCATAACATATTGCGCATTCACATATTTCCGTACCTTGTTGCTCATCAATTTCTTCGACATTTGTATTAATAGGAAATTTATCATTGCTAAAGAAATCTGTAATACTATTTTCTTCTTGCCTATTCGGGTTTTGTAATGATAATAATAAGTCATAAACTTCTAGTAATGAGCTATTATCTAATATTTCTTCGTGGTCTTGATAAATATAACTCGCGACTCTATCTATAATAACATCTATACTTGAATACATTCTACAATTACATCGACTAATCGCAAATGCTTTGACAACTTCACTGTCGATAACTAAATAATATTCCGTAAGCCACTCTTTAAAGGTATTGCGCGGGTTTTCAGTCCACTCGCAAAATGTCTTGCTCATTCGACATTCTTCTTCAAAATCAGTTATACGCGTATCGGCACACGTTCTTATGTTGTGACCGACGCCATTGCAAAATGAACATCTGTTCGAGCGGTTAATATTATTGAGAATTCTACCCATGTAAGCACGAGACCAATCATTGTTGTTATTGCTATAAGTAATAGTAGCAAAATTAATATTATTCCTGTTTTCAGCGTCAAAACTCATTTCGTGTTATTTATAACTTTTAAGCTATTGGTATTTTTAATTTCAATTTTTTATTTTTTATTTTTTATTTTTTAAATACATAATGCTACTAAATATATTAAAATATAAATTAAAGATATAATGACAAATACCTATATCAAGTAACATCAAATGGAATTATACAAGATTTATGTAAATGACCGGAATTATAGTGCCTGGGAAGTATTTGAAACCAATACATTTCAAAAGATTGATATTGATATTAATCCAAACACCTGTAAACTTTTCACAAATGATGTGTTTTCTTATGAAAAAAATGCTGTAGAAATCATCCACTCGACAGTTCGCTCTGGTTCACCTATGCCCGGTGTACTAATTATCAACGGTAATAAAACATATGGTCGTAGCAAAAATGGCAAATTACTTTATAAATGTGTCCCAGATGATAAGAGATTACCACCTTTTTTGGTTCCATATGAAATCAAAAATGTTGGCTTTTCAAAGGTATTTATCAATTTATACGTTACGTTCGAATTTTTTGACTGGGAAGATAAGCACCCAATCGGAAAACTCGCCAGTGTAATCGGTCCTGTTGACGTTTTGGACAATTTCTACGAATATCAGCTTTATTGTAAAAGTTTGAATGCGTCTATTCAGAAATTTCAAAAAGACACTGCTAAAGCAATCGGTAAGGGAGACCACGAGGATTTTATTAACAGCATAAAAGTTAAGTTTCCTTGTATTGAAGATAGAACAAACGTGAAAGATTGGTACGTATTCACAATTGACCCGCCAAAGAGTCAGGATTTTGACGACGGTTTCAGTATTCGCACACTGGAAAATGGTATACAGCAAATTAGTATATACATTGCCAACGTGACAATATGGATGGACGTTTTAAACTTATGGGACTCCTTTTCACAGCGGATTTCGACCATTTATTTGCCCGATAAAAAGCGCCCAATGTTGCCCACTGTTTTATCCGATTGTTTGTGTAGTTTACAAGAAAAGGTCACGAGAGTTGCTTTCGTTATGGACGTTTTCATTAAAGATAATGACATCATCGACGTCAAATACTCAAATTGTTTAATCAAAGTCGCAAGAAATTTCTGTTACGAAGAAGCGTCGTTACTTAGAAACGAGAAATACATTAGTTTACACGATATTACCCAAAATATATCGCGGAAAAATAGATATATTAGTAGCGTCAAAAATAGCCACGATGTCGTCTGCTATCTGATGATTTTAATGAACTACTATTGTGCGACCGAAATGCTCAAACATAAAACTGGTATATTCCGCTCTACAATAATGAAACGCGAATGTATAGTCCCAGATAGTGTACCGGAAGACGTATCTAAGTTTATCAAAATATGGAATAGTGCGTCCGGACAGTATATTGACGGCAGAATTGTAACAAATTCGGATACCAGTTCGATTCGACACGAGATGCTCGATATGGACGCTTATATTCATATTACGAGTCCTATCCGTCGTTTGGTGGATTTGTTAAATATGATTAAAATACAGAGCGTTTTAGGTCTCGTAAAATTGTCTGAAAACGTGGATAAATTCTATGATAAGTGGTTAAGAGATTTGGAGTATATTAATACCACAATGCGGTCAATAAGGAAAGTCCAATGTGATTGTACACTTTTAGACCTTTGCGCTAATAATGTCGACGTAATTGATAAAGAATATGATGGGTATGTGTTTGATAAAATAAACCGAAATGATGGTCTATTTCAATACATTGTGTTTTTACCTGAACTAAAATTGTCTTCAAGGATTACATTGAGAGACGATTTTGAAAATTTTGATAGTAGAAAATTCAAACTGTTTTTGTTTAATGATGAAGAGAGCTTTAAACGCAAAATTAGATTACATTTGGTCTAGATATTTATTTATATTTATTGTAAAGCATAGTTCGAAATACAATTTGTTTGTAATATTAAAAATAAATGTAATAACACGTGATTTAAATTATAAAACGGGTTTACTGATAGTATTAACCCAACAGCAACACTAATAATAATCAATTCGGATTTCAATTCGTATTTGTTTGTATGATAACATATTATCATTATTGTATCAATCAAACACGGTATTGAAGCAAGCGCTTCTATTTTTTTGCTTATTTTTTTAGAATTTTCTGTTTCGTCATACACAATCTTGTTATTTGTAAAAAGTGTTTTGATTATATTCATATTTAAACTTGCTAGTGAAATACCGTGATAACCTATTGAAAAAAAGATAAATTTTTGAGAGGTGCTTCTTATTAAAGATAGTGTTGTTAATGCCAAAAATGAACGTAAATGTATAGCATACTTATCGTATATAAAAGGTTCTAACAATTCATTTGATGTAATATTTATTACAGAATTATGTTTTAAATATCTATACTTTGAATAATGATAATTTCCACTGGCAATTGACAATACAAAGATACCAAATAAATCAAAATAATGATAATTATTGAAATTCATAAAATATCTTAAATATGCTATATAAAAATTTATATAAAAAGTAAATGTAAGTACATATTCGGCAAATCTGTCAGTATTTATAAACGGTACAAATTTTATAATTATTTGCTTGTATAATTTTTTACAAATAATTGAAAACCAATATATGTTTATAAAATATAAACCATATAGTCCAATATATGCGGTTGTGTTTGTAATTAAATTGTAGCTTGTGTAATGATTTATAATTGTATATGTTTCTGAATTTTGTAATAAATTATAATAATCATATATTCTAAATTTAAAGAATAAAGATAGAAACAAGAATTCATTTATACCAGATAAAACATTAAATAATGCGTTCTTTTTACCAGTATATCCGTCCATCCATAGTTTTATTATTAAAAAAACAGTAGTTATTTCTGTATTGAACAATGGTATAAAATGTAAGTGATAAGTATCGTTAACAAAATATTTAATGTTATTATAACAACAATTTAAACTGAAGATATGGTGTAGTATTGTGCTTCCTTTTGCTATAGATAAGTCTAAAAATATATATACAAAAATTATATATGGTAATACCTTCAATACATATACATCATTTGTTACCTTGTATGATAATAAACAAAGTGTTGTTAATAACGCGATTGAAAATGAGATAACTCTCTCATAATTATATATTTTTTCCTCTGTTTCTGGTTTAAATTTAACCAATGCTTGTAACATTTTCTACATTTTATAGCTAGTTATTTTTATATTGTATTTATAAAATATAAAAATATATGTGTTATTCTGTATCATTTATTTTATCGATTGTTACTTTTTTAGCTATGTTTCTAATGATTTTGTCTTCTTTTTCCAAATCATTATCACCTTTGCCTCCCATTGCTTCAATAATGAGATTGTCATATTTATCAGAGAATTTGGATTCGCTTTTTTCACATCCTGGGTACTTTGTTTTAAATTCCTTCAATAATTTGGAATTCTTATGTGTAACGTGTTTTATCATTTTTCTTATTTTTTGTTTATTTTCATTCTCCTTTTCCCATTTATCCTCATCTTTTACATACATTACTTCTCTCTTTGAGTCTGTACAATGAACCGGTCTTTTTGTCTCATCAAGCGAAATTAGGTTCTTAACTATTATTTTTGAAATACCATCCACATAACCCAAATTCCCAACATTCTCCAAATCTGACAATTGTAGCTTTATTGAATCTACAAAATCCATTATATTCATCGCATCCTTACACGTTTCGTTTAAAAAGAATTGTAAGTTAAATGTCTTATTATGTGAATTTGTATGGGTTGTATTATTGGTACCATTTTTAATAACCTCCATCATCATATTTTGCTGTTCCATCATCATACTTTTAAAATCGGATGTTTCTTTTATTAATTCTGAGTTTTGTTTGACAAGCATTAAAATTAATTGGTCCTTATCAATTAAATCGACATTTGTATCATTATCTGATGGATTATTACATTTTTTTTTGTGCGCGCATAGCGAAGAAGAGTGTTTATAGACATTTCCACAATTACATACAAATATGGGGTTTTTTGGGGTATTTGCGTTAGGATTTGTTAGTATTATGTGTTTATCAGTTAAATTGTGTCTAGCAAAATCTTTTTTGTTAGACGTATAAAAGTCACAATTTTCACAAAAATATTCTTTGGGTTTTTTTGGGTTTTTTTCATTAGGATTCATTAGTATATTATACTAATATAAAAAACCCCTAAATATTTTTAAATTTAATTAATAATTTTTATAAATTTGTAAAAAAATTTATCGTAACAGAATTAAAAAACTTTTTTCAATTGCGAGACCTTAATTTTTTTTATGGTCTCAGCTTTTTCTATAATTTTTTACAATTTTTTTTTCCCAAAAGTATTTTCAGTTTTCAAAAATGGACATTTATAAATGTCCAAAAACCACTTTTACAAAATAATGTTGGATTTTTGAAAAATATCGATACTACATATGTAGTGAACGAATAATTAGCTATCTGATTGATTTTTCTTTACATAATGTAGTGAAATGGATATAAAAATTGCCAATTTTATACATAATTAAAAATTGATTTGAAATAATATAAATATACTATATCAAAATACTATAATGACAACCAAAGCATCAACAGAAAATGATATTGATATACAAAATATGGATGGATTGCAATATCTGGCAACTATTCCAAATAACTCGGTGGATTTAATATTAACCGACCCGCCGTACATTATTTCGAAGGAAACTGGTATGAATACCCATTATAATAACGTCAAACAAAATGAAGAAAATAATGTCGAGTTTGTAAAAACCCAAGAAGAATGGGAATCATATAAAGTCGAAAATGAAATTGAAGATGACGAAAATAAAGAAAAATATATGAAATATGGCACTATTTATGGCAAAAAATATTGCGTTAAAACGGATTATGGTGAATGGGATAGCGAATTTACTATGGAATTATTAGAGCAATTTATAGCTGAATATTATAAGAAATTAAAAAAAGGCGGCACATTAATCATATTCTTTGATTTATGGAAAATCACACCTTTAAAGGAGCTTATGGAAAAACATAAGTTTAAACAAATACGGTTTATTGAATGGATTAAAACAAATCCTCAACCTATCAATTCAAGTGTTAATTATTTAACCAATTGCCGTGAAATTGCGTTACTTGGTATAAAAGGAGCAAAACCAACATTTAATAGCAAATACGATAATGGAATTTATATGTTTCCGCTTCAAGGAGGAAAAAATCGGTTTCATCCGACTCAAAAGAGTTTACCATTATTCGAGACGTTAATAGAGAAACATTCTAATGAAAACGATTTAGTTTTGGATACATTTTTGGGAGGCGGAACCACCGCAATTGCTTGTAAGAATAAGAAGCGCAGATTTAAAGGATGTGAAATATCAAAGGAATATATTGATAAAGTGAATGAAATTATAAATAAATAAAAAACACTTAATAAATATTAATTAATTAAATTTTATATGAAATTATAAATATGAAAATATATGCGAAATTATAAATATGTAATTGTTAAATTTTTTTTAAAGACGTCTATGAAATTATCATAAAACCATCGAACCGCCATATTGCTCCTGCCGCCGCTGTGAAATTGAAACTCGACTAGTGCCGTCTCTTGGCCATCTATTACTATTTTTAATGTAGATGACCCGGTCTTTGTCCAATCGTTTGTCCATTTGAACTGATATGTTTGCCATTCAATTGGCGTCGACAAAACAATGTACTGTATTGTGTTATTGTTTTCATTAAAATATAGATTCGAACAGTCGAAAGTATGCTCGGTTAAAATCGGCAGAATTACCGATGTGTTTGCTTGGATGTACTGCTTTAGTGTGGGAACTGACACAAATTCAATACCCAAAATGTCGCAAAATTTTTGTGGTTGAGCTTGCCCAATTACCTGTGGTGCGACCCGGCCAATTTTCTTACCTTTTTTATTTGTTTTTGCTGATAAATGTTGTGTGCCGTCAATAGACGTGTAATCGTAGCGAGCCCCTTTCTTGGCGGTATGGCTGCACATAGGAAATAACTCGACTAGTTTTGCGAGTCGCGGTTTTAGTTGTTCCGGTAATTCCATACCGTATTTGTATTTGCCGTCATAGGGGATACCAAAGGTGAGACATATAGCCATTTCAAACATTTTACCTAAATCCTCGGTGAGAAGCTTCTTCTTCACTTCTACTACGGGTTCTTCTAGTGATGTCATTTTAAATGGTTTGTGTATTTTATTTTTATATATTTTACATAATATATAAAAAAGGTTTCATTTTTTTCACTTTTCTTACAAAGTTCTAAAAACTTAAAAATTATTTAACAACAAAAATTTTTACTAACGCATAAAATACATACGCGCCAGTAATGTAATTTAAATATATATTGGTTTTAGTTGCCATAAAATTAACAAAGTTATTATTGTCATTATTTTTTGGTACAACATAGTATATAAGTTGATTGTTAAATAAGAAAAAATTAATATTGCTAATTAATAACAAAGAAAATATAACAAAAATGTATTGATTCACTTTATAATTTAATAAAATGTACATAGTGAAGACGAAGCTAATAAGCGCATTAAATACCCTTAATTTATACATATTTTGCCAGTAAGGCGAAGAATTTTGTACATCTTGATATGTTGGGAATTTATATTCCATAAATAAAGCAAAAGATTTTTGATAAACAAGGAATATCATAAATCCGATAAGTAATGTGTATATGTTTTCCATTATATAAATATTATTATATAATAATATATAAAAAGTGGTGTAAACCTAAAATTATTTGATTATTTAATTATTTAATTATTTAATTATTTAATTATTTTTTCAACAACCGCTTTAATTAGGGGCGGCGGCACAGCATTGCCAATTTGAACTATTTTTTCTTTTGTAGTGCCGCATACTATATAATCACTCGGAAACCCTTGGATTTGCTTTAATTCATCCGGTGTAAACATTCTTAAATAACAACCCGACGCATTCTGTATCGGGACAAATAGTCGCGGTTGATGGTCATATGTACATATGATTGTTTTACTCGGTTGGCGAACATCCACGATTTCACAATGAATCGGACTGATTCTCTTACTAAACGAAAATAGATTCTGGTGTTGTTTGCCGGCATAAAACCGATTTGCTTCATCCGCTTTTATTTTACTCAGTAAATATGGGTGCGCGCCATTGTTGTCAGGATAAACAGTTGTGTCGTCCATTTTTTTAATAATACATTCTTCGGGAATTGTTGAGAACCACTCTGGGTCAACTTTTATCGCACCTTCCATACTATAAGTTACAATTGATTGTAGATTTGGGTTACCTGGTACCTCTTCTGGAAACTTGGGTGTCCATCCATAAGGATTATCTTTTTTGACACCGACTATAATTAGACGCTCGCGGGATTGCGGGACGCCATATTTTTCTGTCTTAAATATTTGATAAATAACATTATAACCTAATTTTTCAAACTCTGACACAATTACGTCAATATACATCTCACCAGATGTGGTTTTTCTTGAAACTAGTCCCTTCACATTTTCGCCAATAATAAGCGATGGTTCTAATAAACGCGTTGCGCGGAGGAATTCTAAAAATAGCGTATTGCGAGGGTCATCGTCTGCTTTTTTTCCGGCGTTACTGAATCCCTGACACGGAAATCCCGCAAATAGCACATCTGTCTTCCCTTTGAATTTTGCGAAACACTCGTCTTTCAACTTTGATATATCGGTTATTTTACCGTCGCATATTAACTCACAATCTTTTAAATTTGCGTCGTGTGATTTACAGAAATTAAGATTCAACTCATTGTAGCCAATTACCTTACAACCTGCTTGAGTCATACCTAACGCATCACCACCTAATCCTGAGAATAAACTGACCGCATTATAGACGTTAGAATCCTCTTCGATAATTAATTGCTTTTTCGTAGTAGTAGTCTTCGCTTTCTTACTCATTCTATTATTATTTATAATTTTGATTTTAAATAATAATTTTAATTCAATTTTATTATCCACTTTTTAGAAAAAGGTGGAGCAAAAAGCTGATATTATTTACGCTTATAGGTCTTTCTCTTTTTATGAATCTTAAACCTTTTCTTTTTATTTGTTCTAGTTTTTCTTTTACCTCCGCCTTTTACTTCATATGTTAAATATCCAGGAAACGATGTATCGCCTATATCAATAAAACCTTGTTTTAAATAAAACCCACTAGCAGTAACAATTGGAAAAACAATTATTTTTTGTATTCTTAATTTTGCCGCTAAAGCTTTTACATAATCTATTAATTTTCTACCAGTTCCAGGTTCTTCACCTTCTTGAACACAAATACTTCTTATAATTATTATTCGCTCACCATCATCATGATTAATTATTTCAAAATTTATTAACCCCGATATTTTGTATCCAAAATTAATAAAAATAGATGTAATTGTTCTATTAATTAAATTATCTAATAAAAAATGTGTTATGTCATTATTTTTTATTGGTCTACAAAAGTTTTTCTGAACTGCTTTAAGGTGATTAGCAATATAGTTTCTTTTTGTTAGTGATGAAAATTCTGGCATATTATATTCTGTAATATCTAAACCTAATTCTAATAACCCATTCTTTATTTCTTCACTGTCTGTTATAAAATTAGTTTTCATTTATAATTAAAATATAATAATATTTTTATTCAAAATTTCCAAGTACTAATTTTGAAAAAAATATATTTTAAATTAATTAAGTTTTATGAAATAATGAAAATGTGTATATTATATAATTTATTGTATTTTTGCTGTTTGGCTCTACTTTTCTTTACTACGTTATAAAAAGTAGATTTATTTAATATCTAATCGAATATTTGTGATACATTGTCCGTATCCCCATCTTAATTTGGCGTGGAATACACTGCCATCTTCACAAGTAAACGCGAAATTGACATCGCACCCTGATTTACTTTGTTCCTGTTCAACGCTAACAATCGGCGGCATTGTTAGCTTACCTGTCCAACTTACCTCAAAATCACTAAGGTCTTCCATTGCGCCGTGTATTTGTAGCCAGTAGTCCTTGCTTTCCAAGACTTGATTCGAAATTGTATATACCTCATTTTTCAGCGTGTCTAATTGTTCTGCAGTAAGTGTAAATTGTTTATTGAATTTTTTACGGGTTTCTGATAAATATTCACTTTTATATCCCTTCTCTCTTAGTTCCTTTACAAAAGGTGTTTTTGGTTTGCTTTGAGTAAACGCATCCTTAGACCATTCTTCAAATGTTGGTTTCACAACTGTAATGCCAAAATGTGCGATAATTTCATCCATCATTGTATCATAAAATTGTCTGGCATATTCTTTGCCAACGCTAAAAGTGCTACCAGTTCCGTTGTAAAACTGTACTCCATTAACCCAGGGCGGCTTAGTAGTATCGATTGGTTTTTTATGTTTGCTTCCTTTGAACTCGACTGTTTTATTAGCGATAGAACCTTCAGTCCATTCTATTTTCAAGTCGTGATGAATACTGCGGTTGCCACCGGACATAACTGACTTTTTAAATTGAGGAATATCGGGAAAAGCAGCACTAAATGCGGCTTTAATTTTGGCGCCACAAGGTGTGCCATTGTTGATATGGGTGTGGATTTTTGCTAAACTGAGCGCCTCGTTATCCGAGCGTGTATGCGGTGTTTCTACTGTTGTCATTTTTAAATGCGTGGTTATTTTAATATTTTATGTTTTACACAAAAGGTTAAAAAGTATTTCAATTTTTCTACTTTTATTAAAAGTAGAGCAAAACTAAAAAAATATATTTATTTTTATTTTTTTATTATTTTTTATACACTCTTTTGCTCCACTTTTCCCAAAAGTGGATTTAGTCCATCATCTCACATATTCGAATCACCTTTTTTATCGTGGTGCAAAGCTCACTTATGATTTTGTGTGAGCCAAATGTCGGCGTGATAACGACGTTGCTATTATTATAACCAAGGTTCTTAACCGTAATTTGAAAATGTAGCTCGCAACAACCCTTCTCGAATTTTTTCCCCCAATATTTGTCATCTAATGTATTGTATCCGCATACATCTGCTTTACAGTACTTCACCATTATAATGTTCATTATGTCGCAAATTTTACTCGAGTCTATGTCACACTCTATTACATATTGTCGCATATGACGATTCGGTATAAAACCGTTTGCTGTAGTAGCGTATGCCATTTTTTTTAAGTTTTAAAAGTTTACGACTGTTATATTAAAGATTTTATACATTTTAAATTTTGAATACTTTTTGTTTCAATTTTATTTTTTTAAACTACATTTACAGTATTTATCATTTTATTTTCTATACTTTTTCGATATACAAAATCGGCAAAACTAAACAAAACATTATTGACTATTATTACGGTTGTTTTGGAATCATTTTTTATTTTAGTTAACATATAAATAAAAAATCCAAATAATATAAGTTGAAATGCGTAACTATAAATTAAACAATCTTTTATTTTTTCAATACTATTTTTGGAATATACGAAATTCGAATAATTAACAAATATTTTAAAAAAATAAACTAACATTAATACTTGTAATTCTGTAGAACTATCATAATCAACACAAACTCTTGTTGCGATTACATTGATAACATTCATTACCGAATTTGATAAACCGTGTATTATTATTATCTTTGTAAGATTTGTTATTTGTACATTACGTATTTCTTGATTTATTTGAGCCAGATTTGGCAGCTGATTTGTGTTTATTTCTGTGTAGGGTACAATTTGGTTCCTTGCCACTTGTATTTGTAAAGGTATTTCATATATACTCTTGCAGTGAGGGCAAAAATTCTTATTCTTTCCTGAATGTATTAATTTTATTATACAATCTATATGATATGTCGAATTAGAACACTTACACGGCAATTGGACAAATTTATTGGATTCTAAATCATCTAATGATTCCAAGCATATTAAACATTCTTTATCTTTTAAAAATGTTGTATCAGGTTTCTCAAACTTTTGTAAAATTGTTATTATATGATTATCCATATTATATAAATTCGTATTATCTATTTAATATTTTTGTAAATTTTATTTTTATATTATCATCTGTTTTTTGAAACAATCTAAAATGGTGTGAATTCTATTTATATATGTATGTTTTTCTCTTACATAACACATTAATGGCACCAATACAGATTTTTTATATTCATTATTTTTATTTTCAAAATTTATGGCAATTTTTAAACAATCATTAATATTTGGATGATAAATAATTGATTTTCGAAATAATTCAAAAACAGTCTCGCTGTTTGTTACACCCATTCTACCATATGATATATTTTTGAATATTCTACAAGGTATATATCCATTATCTACTTGCCATTTAGTTTGTATAGCTGGTGCAACCAATGATTGTTGAATTAACATTTGATTAGATAAAATATCTATATTATTTTGAAATCCACCTAAACCATTATAAGTAATATTATTAATATTACAAAATTTTTTCACTGTATCCCATTCTGGTGTATTCATTCCAACAAAATTAATTTCCTTTTTAATTTTAATATTATCCAAGTTTAAAATATTTTTATTTATTTCCTCTGGCAATAAGTCTGTAGCCCAAGGCATATAAAGAATAGAATGTCCTGTATTATTTATGGATTGATTATAATGTATAAAATCATCAATTTTTGGCTCATTTCTTTTAATAACGTCTTTTGAAAAGACTTGGATAACAAGGGTATTACCTTTGGGAATTGTTCTGTATTTATCTATATTACAATTATGTAATATATAGTAGCAATCTTCTCTAATTGGAATATTATTATCTACTTGACCTTCTGTTAAAAAAAGAGTACAAGAAAAGTCAATATTATTTATTTTATCATTATTATCCAACCAAATAGTTTTATAACCCAAATGCGTAAATGTTTTAAAAAAAGCATTATGAATATAACTATGTGTATGTGTATGTAACTTATGTCCCCATATGACTACTTGTTTGATATCCATTTATATAAAAATATGTATACGGTCTTTAAGTTGTTTTACAGAATATATATTTGTTAAAGCAACATAAACATAAATCAATATAAATATATAATATAAACAAAAAGAAAATGGTTAAAATTTGCGACACCAATAATTATCCTTCTGAAAATGAAGCGAAATATAAGGAACACTTTGAACAATTTAAATATCCATTACATATTTTTCAGAAATATGCGATTGAAGGCATTGTGGAAGGACACCACGTACTTGTAACGGCTCCAACAGGTAGCGGTAAATCATTACCTGCTGAATTCTCATTGGATTTTTTCGCATCGAAGGATAAAAAGGTTATTTATTGTAGCCCCATTAAAGCCCTTTCGAATCAAAAATTTGATGACTTTTCCAAAAAATACCCACATTTGCGAGTGGGAATTATTACTGGAGATATTAAATGTAATCCAGATGCTGATATATTAATTATGACTACCGAGATTCTATTGAATAAACTTTATCAACTTAAAAGCGGAAAAACTGAAATCCTATTAAATAAGGAAAAAAGTGGTGGGACAACTATTAAAAATCCGAGCACTTCTTTTGATATGGATATCGAAAACGAATTAGGTTGTGTTATCTTCGACGAAATACATATGATTAATGACCCAAGTAGAGGTCACGTTTGGGAAAATAGTATTATGATGTTACCTAGACAAGTACAAATGGTTGGTCTATCGGCTACATTGGATAATCCGGAAAGGTTCGCATCTTGGTTGGAAAATAAAGGGTCTACAAGCGAAAGCGAACAAAGTGAAAAGATTGTATATTTAACAAAGAAATTCAACCGTGCGGTTCCATTAACCCACTATAGTTTCATTACAGCAACCAATGGCGTTAACAAGCATATAAAGGATAAAGCACTACAAGCAGAAATTAAAACTTTAACCGACAAGACATTTGTTATACAAGATGCCGCTGGTACCTTCAATGAAGTTAATTACAAAAATATGGACAAAATGCTAAAATTATTCGACACAAATGATATAAGAATAAAAAGACAGCACGTTCTAAATAAGGTATCTGAGTTTTTGGTTGAAAAAGAAATGTTACCAGCAATATGCTATGTTTTTTCTCGAAAACAATTGGAAGTCTGTGCTCACGAAATAACCACCAACCTTTTGGAGTTTGATTCAAAAATTCCATATACCATTGACCGCGAAT
>Ga0114974_10000997_pt1 | contig 22742 bp, 21 predicted proteins | sample S_130206_EF_Meta_FD_87318 | JGI IMG/M metagenome (GOLD analysis project Ga0114974, IMG submission 87318) | Freshwater microbial communities from Lake Simoncouche, Canada to study carbon cycling - S_130206_EF_MetaG | ecosystem: Environmental > Aquatic > Freshwater > Lake | place: Lake... | reverse complement strand
ACGGCCTGGTGATTGAATTACCGGATGTTTTGTTCACGGGGATGATCCACGTCAGCCGACTGCCAGACGACTTCTACACCTTTGACGCCGTGCGCCTTCAGTTCAGGGGGCGTCGTGGTAAAAACGTTTTTGGACTGGGAGCGGTGCTGCAAGTGAAGGTCTGCAGGGTGGATCCGTTTAAAAAACAAGTCGACTTCGAGCCCACGGGCGAGGTGCAGAGCCGCGAGGTGCCGGGGAAGCGCACGGTGCCGCGGACTGCCAAGCGGACTGCTCAAGAGAGTTCCAAACGCACACAGGGTCGCTCCACGCGCGGCCCGAAGGAAAAAACACGCCGGCCAAAAAAGCGATGAGGGCTTCTCTTTGCCACAGCGTGACCGGAGGACGCCGGCCACGCGCGTTGCCCCTGCTCACAACGCGATGCATCTGAAGATTTTTGCGATCGGGAAACCCAAGCTGGCCTTCGCTAAATCGGGCGTAGAGGAATACGCGGGTCGCTTGCGGCCCTGGACGGCCTTCAGTCTCGAGTACCTGAAGTGCGGCACGCGGGAAAATGAAAGCGCCGCCCTTTTGGAACGCAGCGCGGGCATGCTCCGCATCGTTCTCGACGAGCGGGGGGAGCAACTCACGAGCAGGGCTCTGGCCGGAAAGATCTCTGCCTGGGAACAGTCCGGCACCGTGAAGGGTATTGCAATTTTGATTGGCGGCGCCGACGGACACTCCGAGGAATTGCGCCGTTCGGCTGACTGGCTCTGGTCGTTGAGCAAGCTCACCCTGCAGCATGAGATGGCGCTGGTTTTGGTTCTGGAGCAGGTTTACCGGGCGTACACCATCAAGGCGGGAACACCCTACCACCGCGACTAGCGGGCCCGCTGGGTCGGCTTAAAGTAGCACGGCCTCAGCGGCTTAGAGCATTCGCCAGAACCCACTCGGCAAACGCGGCTGGCTCCAGCGGTCCGTGCGGATGGTGGTTGAGGCCGGGCTTGCGGAACAACTTTACGGTGCCGCCAAGGGCCTGCACTTTGTCGGCAATGAGCTTCGTGTTTTCTTCCCACGGCACGACATCGTCGGCGTCTCCGAAGGAATGCACTAGGGGAATCCCCGCCTTGACGAGGGGGGCGACATTGTCGACCGGGTTCTTTGTCCATGCGAGCGCCTGTTCCTCAGACTGGAACTCGTAACATTTGAGAAGGGCCGTCCAATCATTGCGGCTGCCCTTCCCCTTGCCTTTCCCACCGGGCCAGCTCTTAAAGTCGCAGACCGCGTTATCCGCGTAGACGGCGCCCACTTTGTCTGTGTTTTGCGCGGCCCAGTTGTAGACGTACAAACCACCGCGGCTGAGTCCTTCGAGGACCGGACGTTTGTGAAAGCCGTGCTTGGTTGTGAGCTCGGCGTAGAAGGCGTCGAAGCGCCGCATTGCGCTGGGACAGCCAAAGGTGTTGCCGACGCTCATGTGCGCGACAAACCAGCCGCGCTCGAGCATCTCCTGGTCAAACGCAGGGAAGGCGTCGAAAAATTCCGCCTTCCAAACCCAGCGTTTTCCAGGCGCCTCGGTCTTGGGGTGGACGATGATGACTTTGTTTTCGCCTAGTTTAAATTCGTACCGGTTGAAACCGCGGGAAACGCTGGCAACCGTGGACTCCGGGTAGCCGTAAGTTGAGGGCGCTGGCGGCGTGATGGCCAAGGCGGCTCCTGCGGGCACGGGTGCCGCATTTTGGGCAGGGAGCGCGCTTGTCGACAAGGCGAACGCAGAAATCCAAAGACAGAGAGAGCGTGTGTTCATAGGGAGATTTGAGGAAACGGGAAATGGGGGGGAACGTCAACGCAGAGCATTTCAACGAGTGCCGTGGTCCGTTTTCTGTCGGTTATTTGAGCCGCCACACCAGCTTCGGCGTTTAAACTGTGAAGAAAATTGCAGTTGAAGCGCTTTTTTTCAGCAGAGCGTGAAAATCGCTTTATATTGGATCCTGCTATGAGCTTGCCGTCGACTGCCATTCGGATTTTGCTGCTTGAGGATTCGGACTTGGACGCTGCTCTGGTGGAGGCCGAACTGCGGCGAAACAAGGTGGAGTTTCTCTTGCAAAGGGTGGAGACGGCGGAGGCGTTTAAAGAGGGGCTGAAGAGGTTTCGGCCGGCTATCATTTTCTCGGACTACAAGCTGCCAAGTTTTGATGGCGGACAGGCTTTACTTCTCGCCAAGGACGTTTTGCCTCACGTTCCATTTATTGTCATCTCAGGTGCGGTGGGGGAAGAGACCGCCGTGGAGTTACTGAAGGCTGGGGCGACAGATTTTGTGCTCAAGGACAAGCTATTGCGTCTGGTCCCTGCGATGCACCGCGCGCTGCGCGAAGTGCAGGAGCGGCTTGCGCTAGACCAGGCACAGGCGGAGCTCTACAGCTGCAACAGCGAACTGGAGCAGCGGGTGCGAGACCGGACCAGGGAACTGAGTGAAAAAAACAAGATCATGGAAGAGGACCTGAGGATGGCGCACGAATTGCAAATGGCGTTGCTTCCGAGTCGTTTTCCAACCCTCCCAAAGGGTTGTCGAGAGGAGGATAGCGCGGTTCGAATTTGCAGTTTATACCGCTCCTCCCACAGCGTCGGAGGGGATTGCTTCAACGTGACACCCCTTTCGGACACGGTCCTGAGCGTGTTCATCTGTGATGTCATGGGCCACGGAGTGAGGGCCGCTTTGGTCACCGCTATGCTCCGGGCGCTCGAAGAACAACTGGGAGAAAAAGCGGCTGATCCCGGCCTTCTTTTAAGCGAGATGAACCGGGCCCAATGCCATATTTTTGAAGCCTCAGAAACGCTCGTGTTTGCCTCGGCGTGTTCGCTCACGGTGGACGTTGCGAAGGGCACGGTGACATTCGCCAACGCGGGCCATCCTTCACCATTGCTCGTACACCGAAGAACGCACCGGGTGGAGGTGCTCAGCCTTCCGGAAAGCCGCGGCCCTGCTCTCGGAATTTTTCCGGAGGCGATCTACCAAAGCCACACGCAAAAGCTCGAGCCAGAGGATTTTATTTTGCTGTTCACGGACGGCTTGTTTGAGGTGGAAAACACCCGCTCCGAGCTTTTCAGCGAAGAACGTTTGCGGGAGGCGGTGGAGCAGCATGCGGAGCTGGCGCCAGAGCCACTCGTTCAGGCGGTTTTGCACGATGTAGAGGCCTTTACAGAAGGGGGTGCTTTTACGGACGATTTGTGTGTAGTGGGAGTCCACATCGCTCGCGTGGAATCAAGCGCGGCATAAGACGTCGCGTGAAATCATGCGACAGATACGACCCATGCGCGGTCGCTTCTTTTCCGGGAGCGAGGCCGGGAGGCTTTGTCTTTTACTGCACTTACTCAAACCAAGCAAACGCCTCCAACAATACCGCTGGATCGTCCAGCTCACTGCGCTGGAATTTCTCCCGAGTGCTTTGAACATCCTCCCACGCGCAAACCTCCCACCGCACGTGATCACCCGGGCGGAGGCGGGCGGCCCCGCTCAACTGCTGTTCCCGCATACTCCACGTATACACCAGACATTCCCCGCCAACGCGCGCGCCTTCCGCCACGACATCTGCCAAACGCACACTCATGATATGCTCCTTGTACGGAACCGAACCTGGACGCGGCACCGAAGACACACCCGCTACCGTTCCCTCGATCAACACCCTTTTTCCCTTGGGCGGACAGTAAAAGCCAGACGCCACAGACGCCAACGGCTGACCTAGTTTCAACGGCAGTAGCTTCCAATCACCGAAGGACAGCTCCCTCACCGCAAACTCCCACACGACCACTTTTTTTCCTGCCAACCGGTCCCTCCCCAGGGCGAGCTCCTGCTGCAGCATCTGCCGCGTTGCGAAAGCGCCGTCGCTGTTGCGTAGGATCGCGTCCACAGGCTGACCCAACGCGGCGCTAAGCTGCTCCGCAAAACCCGCGCCTTCGCCCCAGCCCATCTGGCCCAGCGAATAAATATTGGAAAAACTGTCCCCCAGCAAAAGCACCTCCGCCGAAGGCGAGGATTGCCACCGATCCGCTCCACTCAAGACGGGGTGAATCTCCACGGATTCCGCCGGAAAAACAGTCTGCTCTTTAGACAGGCCCAGAAGCGCGACCGTGTCTCCGTGCGCCCTCACACTAAGGCCCGCAGGAGCCTCCGGCGGGGGATTTTTGGGCGGCAGTATTTCACCCGCAACCGCCCGCGCCACGGCCTCCATCGCATCCGGAGTCCAGTGCGTGTCGGTGGCGAGGTATTGCGACCGCCCGCTTTTTTTCAACCGCTCAAACAGAAGCGGGCCCGCATCAAACACCTCAATGCCCCTCGTGCGTAGCGTGTCCAAGCATTGGGCAAACGCGGCGTTCTGGCGGAGGTGAAACCCTGGCGTTTGCGTCGCTCCGAGCTGGTGCCCTTCCACGCATGGCTTCACAGGGACAGGCACCAGAATCAGGCGGATTCCCCGCGCAGCCAACTCCTTTTGAAACTCGTAAATAGCGGGTAAAGGATCGCCCGCAACGTTTTCGTTAACAAAGCGCTCCCGAATATGGTGTGTATCAAGAAAAGACTTCCCGTTGACGTAATCAAGGTCTTTACGGAAAAAGAGCCCGCCGCCTCGGGCGATGACCACCTGTTGGTTTCCCTCCCGAAAGACGCGCACCAAAAAGGACTGCATGAGTGGGCGCAGTTTACCCACAAGGACCGAATTTTCCTCGAGCGCTTTTTCGGCGGCGCGTGTCGCCGCAGGTGAAGGCAGCAAACGCCACAAATCCCCCGGGGATCTCACCTGGCCCAACGCAGCGGCGGACGGGAACAGGCTCGCACAAGGCGACGCCGGTTTGTCTTCACGCGGGAGCGCGCGGGCTCCGCCAGAAATCCAGGCCGCACCCATGCCCGCACAAATCAAAATGAGAAACCCGAACAGCAGCAGAAATCTGGCACCCGGTGCAAAGATCGACGTCCCAAGATCTCGCTGCGCCTCCTCTTCGCGGGAGAGAACGGAGCGCGTCGACCTGGGTTGCTGAAGCGGATCGGCTGGTGGCGTGTTCATTTTAGAAAATGAAGTAAATGAACGGGTTGTAGTCTTGGGTGAGCAGTGCCACCACGGCAATCCAACCGAGCGCCAACACAACGAACGCCTTTGGCAGGGTCAGGGTTTGAGTCCAATCCCACGTCTGTCGGCCGAAGCAAACGACGACTCCTGCGAGAACGAGGTGCACCTGCAAGTAGGGTTGTTGCGCCAGGCCGCCAAGCGCCGCAGGAAGGCCGTTCGCAGCAAAGACGCTTGTCATAGCGCCCAGATAATTCAGGGCGTCGGAGAGAGTTGCCGCCCTAAAAAACACCCATCCCACCAAAACAACGCCGAGGGTGAGAAAACGTGAAACCAGTGGCGGCAAATTCCATTTTGGAAACAGATGTCGGCCAAAGCGTTCGCCCGCTAGCACACTGCCGTGCAGGGCGCCCCACACGATGAAGTTCCAAGAAGCGCCGTGCCACAGACCGCCTATGAGCATGGTAATGAATACGTTCAGACAAGCCCGGCCTTCACCTAACCTGTTTCCTCCCAATGGAATGTATAGATAGTCGCGGAGCCAGGAGGAAAGCGAGATGTGCCAGCGGCGCCAGAAATCAGCCAGGGACGTGGCGGCATAGGGTGCGTTGAAATTGCGGGCAAAAACGAACCCGAAAAGCAGCCCCAGTCCGATGGCCATGTCGGAGTAACCGCTGAAATCAAAATAGATCTGCATCGAATACGCCACCGCTCCTGTCCAGGCTTCGAAGGCGGTGCGAGAAGCCGCGTCGAAGGCGGCATCGGCGATTTTTCCACAAGGATTGGCGAGGAGCACTTTTTTCGAAAGGCCAAGGAGTAAAAAGGCGGTGCCTCGCGCGAATTTATCGAGGGTTAAGGTGCGGGATTTGAGCTGCTCAGCGAGGAAGGAAAACTTCAAAATCGGGCCGGCGACAAGGTGCGGAAACATGGAGACAAAACAGGAGAAGTCGACGAAGTTTTCCATGGCCTCGGCCTCGCCACGGTAGACGTCGATGATGTAACTCAGGGCCTGAAATGTATAGAAGCTAATCCCCAGTGGCAAAACAACATGCAGCGTTGTCTCAAGCGCGGCTGACGGTGTGCCGAGTGCAGAAGCGAGCTTGTTCCAGCTGTCGATTCCGAAGTTGAAGTACTTGAAAAAACCAAGCGCCGTGAGATTGCTGAGCACTGAGAAAAGCAGCGCCTTCTTCCGCGTTTGACTTGCCGGGTTTTGAGCGGACGGCGGCTCGAGGCAACACACAGGCCCACCGACCTTCCAAAAGCACCACCGGTCGCGGGCGATCACGAGGCTCAGGAGCCAGTCCAGCGTCGTCGTGGCAAACATGAGGACGATAAAGCGGGGTTCGGCCCATCCATAAAAAACGTACCCCGTAAAAACCAGCCATAGATTACGCATCCGCTGAGACGCCTTTGCCAGCAGGTAATATCCCACCAGAGCGAATGGTAGGAAATAAAAGAGGAAAAGATGCGAACTGAAGACCATGTGGCGCTGGCGCTAAAAGGACGTGAAATGAGGAGCAAAAATGAATGCGCTTGGGGCGATTTGTTTATACTGTGTGGCGTGCTTTTGAAATAAAGATGACAACGCTAGTGAAACATACGGGACTTTATCTAACCGCCTTTGCCACGCTGGCCCTGCTGGCGTTGGGCGCCGCCGCCGCCCCGCCCGCTTCCAGCCCTGTTGTGGAGGGCAAGAATGGTTGGCTTTTTTTTGAGCCGGAACTGCGTTTTCTGAATTTCACCTGTTTTTGGGGGGAGGCCGCCGCCAAAACAGCGCGCTCCCCAAAACCGGAAAACGCGGATCCAATACCCGCCATCGTTGATTTTAATAACCAGTTGGCAGCAAAAGGGATCCGGTTGTTTCTGGTGCCAGTGCCTCCCAAGGCGTGGAATGAGGCCCACACGCCGGACCTGCCTCTGGAAGGGCGCAAAGCAGACTCCCTCACCCAGTTTTACAGCCGCCTGAGTGCGGAGGGCGTGCAGGTGGTGGACCTGCGCCCCGATTTCAAAGCCCGGGAGGAAGCCGGCGAAGCGATGTATTGCAAAACGGACTCCCACTGGTCCGGAGAAGGCTGCGTCGCGGCCTCAAAAGCGGTCGCCAAGGCACTGGCAGCCGCCGGACTCCCCACGCGTCCTGCGAGCGGGCTGCACACGGCTTGGACCGAGGTCCATTTCCGTGGGGATCTGCTGGAGCTCAAACGCGCCCCGGCGAACCAGGAGGAGCGCCTCAAAACCCGCCAGGTCAGCGACGCTTCAAATGCCGCGCTGCAGCCAAATGCCGCGAGTTCGACCCTGGTTCTCGGTGACAGCCACACGCTTGTTTTCCATGACTTCCTTGCGGAACGGGCCGGTTTTACAGACCAGCTCGCCTACGAAACGGGCGTGATTCCCGACTGGATCGGCACCCGCGGTTCAGGCGCCAATGCCGTGCGAATCAGCCTCCTACGGCGCGCCACAAAGGACGCCGGTTATCTGGCCTCCAAAAAAGCCGTGGTTTGGTGTTTTGCCGCCCGTGAATTCACGGAGGCCGACCAAGGCTGGCAACGCCTTCCGCTGACAGCCCCATCTTCTTCCAAATGAGTTTGTTGTCCCGATTTTTAGTGGTCTTTTTGGAGCTGACACTCTGCGTTCTGGGAGCGGATAACAATCCCGCTCAAGAAGAGGACGACGACGCGCAGTGCCCCTGCGCAAGCTCTGCTCTGGCGGAACCCAGAGCTTCAGAGCCGGTTCAGCAGGCGAAACTTAAGAAGCCAGCGCCGCAGGCGCCCACGACTCCTGCAAAAACAGAACCGCGCGCCAAAGTCCTTGTGATTGGAGATTCCCTGGGGCTTTGCGGCTTTGGAAAAACGCTGGATTCAAGGCTGCGGAAAGACCCCAGCATTGCTGCTGTTTACACCTATTTGGCGTGCGGTACCGTCCCGATTAGCTGGCTGAAAACCGGTGCTCTCGCAAAGGCCCACACCGGATGCGGTTTCTGGACAATCGAAGGTAAAAGCGGGGAGCACGCTGCCGAGTATCAGGACACGTTCGGAATGCAGCGCGGCAAACGCCCCGAGTCGCATCCTGTGCCAAAGCTGGAAACCCTTTTGGAGGAGCATCATCCGGATATTCTGGTGATTCAAAACGGCACGAATTTGCTGAGCCTCTTTAGCGATGGAAAAACCATTCTGCCCGCGAGGCACGACGCTCAGATTCGGGCCTATCTCAGCCCGATGATGCAGCTTCTCGCTCAGAAGGCGCCCAGCTTAAAAAAGGTGTACTGGGTGAGTCCTCCGGTTTCGGGGCGGGTCACTCCCGACGTTCAGGATTTTTTACTTCACAGGATTGCCGCCTATGAATGCGCGTTTTTGAACGTGATCGATAGCCGGGGGCTGATTAAGTATCCGTACCGCAATACGATGCCGGACAAGGAACATTTCATCGGCCGGGACATGGACGCGTGGGCGGAGGGCGTTTTACAGCGCATCTCCAAGGACCTCTCCGAGGGCCTGCTAACCTCCGCTCCGCTTCCCAAGCAGGCTCTGCTGAGTGCGGTCGCCAAGACGGCTGGAAAAACGGCCCTGACAGCTCCAAAGGAGCGGCCTTCGGTGGTGGTCCGGGCAAAACTCATCGCGAAATCTGAACCTCTCTCTACGGAAAAACTACACCCCTATCAGGAGTCGATGGTGAGTTTTGTGTACCAGGTGGAGGAGGTTGTTTCAGGCGAGTATAAGGACTCCGAACTCGTGGTGATGCACCCGGCTCACATCCGCCTAAAACCTGAGCCTCTCGAGACTTACAATGTGGGTGATTCCTTTAGGTTGGAGCTCCTGGATTTTGAAGGCTCCCCGTGGGAGGCCATCAAACGCAATGAAGAGACCGGTCGCATAGAGCTCCGCCCCTTCATCCGTAAAGAAGATGAAGCGCGTTTTCCTTCGCTCGGCCGATAAGTGAGAATCCATATGCTCACGCCCCGACTGCTTTTCCTTTGTTTATTCGGCCTCTGCCTGTCCTCCGCGCACGCCAATTACAGCACTCCGCCCCCGGGCAGTGCACGCAGGGTTTTGTTTGTCGGAGACTCTCTCTCGGTCGGGCCTTTCGGCAGGGAGATGCAGAATTTTTTGTGCGATCAAGCCGGTGAAGGGCGGGTGTATGTCGTGGCTTCCTGCGGCTCCTCCCCGGAGCACTGGTTGGAGGGTGAGACAACCTTCGTTTCCAAATGCGGCAGCCGGGTCAAAACTCCGAATACTTTTGCACATCACGAGTTTGAAAAGGGCCGACCGCCGGAACCCTTTACGACCCCGAAAATCGCCCCGCTTCTTGAGCGGATCCGGCCCGCAACCGTGGTGGTGCAACTCGGCACAAACTGGTTTGACCTGGTTGAAGCACACCCCGGGCCCGAAGAGTTGGCGCGGCTGGGGGCGATTCTGGAACGCTTCGCGGACACCGTCCAATCCGCCCCCGGACGGCCGCTCCTCGTGTGGATCACGCCCCCGGATTCCGCCCGTTTCCGCAAGGTGCAGGAGAGCGTTACCAAGCTTCTCCTCTCCGCAGGAAAACGGAAGCGCTTCGCAGTCATAGACTCCTCCAGCATGGTTCGCTACGAGACAGGTCAGTCTGGAGGCGATGGCATCCACTACTTCGGAGCGGACGCCGTCAAGTGGGCGGATGGGGTTAAAAAGCGGCTCCGGCTTCTGCTCTAAAACGCAGCTTTTGACGCCCTAGCCGCTGCTCCGGAGGCTCTCGGCGGCGACCTCCGGCCACACGCCGTTCACCCAGGAACCCGTGGCGATTTCCAGCGGGCTGCTGGGGTATAGTCGGGGGAGCAACTCCAGATGCCAGCGGAAATCGCGGTCAATGGTGCCCCAATGATCAAGCCGCTGCGTGCGCGTGGGGGCGGTGAGAAGGGCCAGATGGTAGGGCGGATGGTCCAATGCCCCGTTGAGCCTGAGGAGGGCCGCCTGGAGGGCGTCTGCGAGCTGCACAACCTCTTCATCGGTGATGGCGTGGAAATCAGCGCTCTGCCGCTTCGGGTACAAGGCCATTTCGAAAGGCACCCGGGAGGCGTAGGGGCAGAACACACAAAACCCGTGGTTTTCATAAACCACGCGCGCTCCAGTGCGGACCTCCTCGCTCAAAATATCCTCGAAAATAGCCCTCTTTTTTTGGCTGTAAAACGCCCGGGCCACCCCCAGTTTCCGCTTCAATCGGGCGGGGATGACTGCCAAAGCAACGAGCTGGCTGAGCGCGTGGGGCACCAGCGCGCCGGCAGAACGGCCGACCGCCTTGACGATTGAAAAAGAGCGCAACCGGGTGTCGTGCATGAGGTCAAGGATGCGCAGTTTCCAGGCTTGGATCACCTGCTCGATTTGCCACAAATCAAGCGCTTCCAGCGCCCGCCGGTCGCTGGTTTCCACAATCACCTCGTGCGCCCCGACACCATCCATGTGGTCGTAAAAACCATCCCCGTGGCACGTCGGATCTCCCTCAACCCGCACCACGGGCGCGCGATTGGGAACCACCCGCACGCTCCATTCCCCCCCCTTTTCTGCCTGATAGAGGGTGTGCGCCGCGTACTTCTCCATCCCAGCGAGAAACGGGTTGCTGGCTGCCAAATCGTCCCTTTCCTCCAGAACAGAGGGGGCCGTGGGCTGATGCGCCCGCGCTTCTGAAAAAAGCGTCCACTCGTCCGTGAGCGGGTCCAAACGCATCTCGTTTTTGTGCATGCCTGATTCTAACGGACTCCTGCAACCCACACAAGACGCTCTCCAAACGCGGCCGGGGCCGGTTCAACCGATCACGCTCACAACCACCGTGCGACGGTGCGGCGCCCGGCGGTGTTCGAATAGGAAAATCCCCTGCCAGGTTCCCAGTTGAAGACTCCCCTGAGCCACAGGGATCGCCTCACTCGTGCGCGTCAGCACCATGCGCAAATGAGAGGGCATATCGTCCGGCCCCTCGTCGGTGTGGACGAAATACTCGGTGTTTTCGGGCACCAGTTTCTCAAAAAAGGTATGCAGATCGACCCGGGCGGAGGGGTCGGCGTTTTCGTAGATGACCAGGCTGGCGCTCGTGTGCTGAACGAAGACGGTGACAAGCCCTGTTTGAACGCCGCTTTCCCGCAGGATGTGCGCGACGGCTTCGGTGATTTCCGTGGTGCCCTTGCCCCGGGTTGCGACGGTGAAGGAACTGGTAAAGGCGCTCATGCACCGCATCCCAAGCCAACAACACCCCTTTGGCAAATGCTGTTTACGCGGGGCGGCAGATCCGTTAGTTTCCATTCACTTATGGGTCGTCAGTGGTTACTCGCCAAACGTCAGGTCAACGCAAAGAAACGCTCCGCCGCCACGGGTAAAATCGTGAAGGAAATTTCGGTCGCCGCCAAAATGGGCGGAGCCGATCCGGATGGAAATCCCCGGCTTTTCGCCGCGATTGAAAAGGCGCGCAGGGACTCTGTCTCGCGCGATGTCATCGAGCGCGCCGTCAAAAAGGGAGCCGGCGTGGGAGAAGAAAAAATGCTCATGGAGGAGGTCGCCTTCGAAGGCTACGCCCCCCACAAGGTGGCCGTCATCGTGGACGTGCTCACGGACAACAACAACCGGACCGCCCCCGAGCTCCGGGTCCTTTTCAAAAAGGGCCAGCTTGGCGCCCCGGGCAGCAACAAGTTTTTGTTCGACCACGTGGGTCTCGTCGAAGCCCACCACGCCCCCGACGGCGTTGATCCGGAGGAGGCCGCCATCGAAGCCGGGGCCCAGAATTTCGAGCCCCTCACCCACGAGCAAAACGACGATATCCCGGCGGACGCTTTGGGCATCCGTTTCATCACAGAGCGCGCCGATCTGCACGCGGTCTCCAAATGGTTGGGAGCCCATGGCTGGACCATCGTGACGTGTGAGATGGGTTATCTGCCCAAGAATTTTCCCGAGCTGACCGAAGCGCAGCAGACGGAGGTGGCGGAGTTTTTGGAAAGCCTGGATGAACACGACGACGTCCACCGGGTGTGGGCGGCGGTCCGCTAAAGCGGAGTTTTTAAAAAAAGAGGGCGCCGCCGGAAAGCGGCGCTCTTTTTTTGGGTGCGGACGGCTGGTGTAAGGGTTCCGACGGTTTGAGGTTCGCGGACGAAGACGCTTCGGGCGTTGGAAGGGCTTAAAACAGGCTTAAAACGCCGGAAAGGGCCCTTAAAGCCCCCTCATCCCTTTCCCGAGGGTCACGATAGCGGAAGATGACCCAAAAAACGGGCTTTCGCGCATTGTTCCACGTGGAACAACACCCCTCCACCCCCGCCGATCCGCTCACTCCCCCTCGTGCCAGGCCGCCTTCGGTTTTTCCAGCAACAGCGCCAGCAACGCCACATCCGCCGGCGTCACCCCGCTGATCCGCCCCGCCTGACCCAACGTCGCCGGCCGCAGCTTCGCCAGCTTCTGCCGCGTCTCCGACCGCAGCCCCCGCACCCGGGTGTAGTCTAGCTCTCCAGGCAGCGCCTTGCCGTCCATCCCCCGCAGCTTTTCCACCGCCGCGTGCTGGCGCGTGATGTACCCCGCATACCGCAAATCAATTTCCACCGCCTCCCACGCCTCCGCCGGATAACCCGCGCGAATTTCCTCCGGCAGTTCCTCCCAATGCGTCTCCGGCCGGCGCAGCCATCCAGCCACCCGGCCCTCGCCAAAACGGGTCTGCTCGGCGTATCCCTTCAACGCCTCCAACTGCAACCGGCGCGCCTCCGCCTTCTCCGCGCGCCCGGCGTCCACCAGACCCGCCGCATGCGCAAGCGGGGTGAGGCGCAGATCCGCGTTGTCGTGCCGCAGGAGCAGACGATGCTCGGCCCGGCTGGTGAACATCCGGTAGGGCTCCTCGGTGCCGCGCAACACCAAGTCGTCCACCAGCACTCCAAGGTAGGCGTCCGCACGGCTCAGGATAAGAGGCGGCCGCCCCAGGATTTTGAGCCCTGCATTGGCCCCTGCCAGCAGACCCTGTCCCGCGGCCTCCTCATAGCCGGAGGTGCCGTTGATCTGTCCGGCGAAATAAAGGCCCGGCAGCCGCTTCGTTTCCAGGGTAAGTTCCAGCTGGGTCGGGGGGCAGTAGTCGTATTCCACCGCGTAACCGGGGCGCAAAATCACAGCTTTTTCGAGGCCGGGGACGGTGTGCAGGAAAGCGTACTGGACCTCCAGGGGGAGCGAGGTGGAGATGCCGTTCACGTAGAACTCTTCGGTGTGGCGCCCCTCCGGCTCGAGGAAAAGCTGGTGGCGGTCCTTCTCGGCAAACTTCACCACCTTGTCTTCAATGGAGGGGCAGTAGCGCGGGCCCACCCCCTCGATGCGGCCGGAATAGAGGGGGGACTGGTGGAGGTTTTCGCGGATGATATCGTGGGTGCGGGTGTTGGTGTAGGTGCTCCAGCAGGGCATTTGTTCCACGTGGAACACGCCGTTTTCCCAGCGGTTCAGCGTAAAGATATCGTTGGGCCCGCCCTGGATCCGCTCCGGCACACTCGAAAAAGGCAGGGGCACTTCATCCCCCCCCTGCACCTCGCACTGCGAAAAATCGACGCTCCTTCCGTTCAGCCGGCAGGGTGTCCCCGTCTTAAACCGGCCCACTTCAAACCCGATCTCCCGCAGACTGTCGCTCAGCGTGGACACCGTATCCCCCAGTCTCCCCCCCACAGCGTTTTGCAAACCCACATGGAGCAGCCCCCTCATGAAGGTCCCGGTCGTCACCACCACCGAACGCCCCAGGATCCTCAACCCCAGACTCGTCTCCACCCCCGAAACGCCATCCCCGTCCCGCAAGATCCGGACCGCATTGCCCTGGCAGAGGGTCAGGTTCGCAGCGCGCTCCAGCTCCACCTTCGCCCGAAACTGGTACGCCTTCTTGTCGCACTGCGCCCGGGGCGAACGCACGCTCGGACCCTTCCGCGCATTCAGCATCCGGAACTGGATCCCCGTCGCGTCCGTATTCAATCCCATGAAGCCCCCCAGCGCGTCAATCTCCCGGACGATCTGCCCCTTCGCCTGTCCACCGATCGCCGGATTGCAGGACATCTGCCCGATCGAGTCCAAGTTCTGCGTCAGCATCAAGGTCGAGCAACCCAGCCGCGCCGCCGCCAGAGCCGCCTCGATCCCGGCATGCCCGGCGCCTAGGACAATGACATCGTAATGGGTCGGGAGCGTGTACATGAAAACGACCCTACCACAGCCCGGTATCGGGTGGGCAGTTCCTTTTGGCGGCACACCGCGGCGGAAAGCCGCGTTTTTGGGGCAAAAAAGCACCCGCCGCCGCTATCATGACCCTCGGAAGAGAGGAGAGGGACCTTTAAGGGGCCTTTCCGGCGTTTTAGGGGGTCAAAAGCAGGTTTTGCGGCGCGATCTTGGCTGCCGCCGACAATCTATAAGGAACCCGCTCCCTCCCGCTTCCAACACGTCCATTTCTGCGCTTAAAAATCACCCCACCCACCGGGTCAGCGCCACCGCGCCAAAACCCCGCTCATCCGCTGCACCACCTCCGCCCAATCCGCCGGCCCGGTTTCCCACCCACCGCTCAAACGCAGCACCCGGTCACTCACCCCGGCGGACACACCCATCGCCGCGAGGACGGCTGAGGGTTTCTCTTTTCCACTGGCACAAGCCGACCCACTCGACGCCGCAACTCCAGCAGCGTCGAGACGCACCACCCATCTCTGCCGGCAATCCGACAACTCCGGTGCCACCACACTAATCGTATTCCAAAGCCGCGGACTCCCGGCTCCCAGGATCTCCGCCCCCGGCAGCGCGGCCAACAAGAGACGCTCCGTTTCCGCCCGCTCTTCCAACCGCCGGGTGATTTCCCCAAAGCGCCCCTCACACGCGCGCAGCGCGCCCGCGAGAGCTGCGACCCCCGCCACATTTTGAGTCCCGGCCCGCCGGCCTTCCTCCTGCAACCCTCCCTCCAAAAGGCCCCTGAACCCTCCGGGCGCCTTTAAAAAACCCACTCCCACGGGCGCCCCGCATTTGTGTCCACTCCCGAAGAGATAGTCGCAATCCCCAAGGCCGCTGGCAGGCAGACGACCCAGCCACTGGGTGGCGTCGCAGATCAGCGGCACGTTTTGCGCCCGGCACAAGGCGAGCGCCTCAGCCCAGGGTTGGAGCACGCCGGTCTCATTGTTTGCGGCCATCAGCGCCAGGGCAGCCGGTTTCGCACTGGCCAAGAGGGCCTCCAGGAGCTCCAGATTAAGCACGCCCGCCTGGGTGACCGGTAATTCTCGGACCCTCTTTGGAAAGTAACGGGCGGCGGCCTCAGCCACACACGGGTGTTCAATGGCGGAAATCCAGACCTCCGGGAAGCTCTCGGAGCAGCCAGAACGGCCAGAACCCCCAGAACCCACAGAACCGTTTGCGAGGTGGGCGAAAACAGAATTTGCAGACTCGGTGGCTCCGCTCGTCCAGACAAGGGAGGAGGGGGCGCAGGACAGATGCCCGCCCAGAAATTCGCGGGCTGCTTCGAGAGCGACCTCGGCGCGTTGACCGGGCCGGTGCTGGCTGGAGGGGTTGGCGGGATAGCGCTCCTGGGCTTCGAGCCAGGCGTCCCTCGCCGCCGGGAGCAGGGGGGCCGTTGCGTTGTGATCGAAATAAAGCATGCGTTGGAGAGGCTGTGTTCCACGTGGAACAATCCCACTCAAGCCGGGGAGTTCCCCCCTTGCGGACGGACCCGGGTCACACCCCATACCACCACTCCCGCCAGAAACAGGACAAGCACCGGCGCCAGCCCGATTTGAAGCTCCGGCCCCACCCACGGCCACTTGAGCGCAACGCGCTCCGTGCCCCGTGAAAACAGCGCCTTCACAAAAACAAGGCCCGCGTGTAACCCAATGCTCATCCACAGCGAACCCGTCCGCATCGCCGCCAGGCCCAGCACCAGCCCGAAAACCAGAAGCGTGCCGAACCCTCCCAGCAGCAGCAAAGGCTCTGAAAACTGGTGAAACATATGCGGCACCAGTTCAAACCCCGAGGCCCATCCCACCGCAGCCACCTTTACCGAGGGGTCCGGTTTGAGAAAATGCACCACCGCAAACAACCCGCTCGTCCACCACAAGGCCGCCCACGCCCCCTGCCGGCGCTCGATTAAACCCGAGATCGCCCCCCGAAAAAGAGTCTCCTCCAGCAACCCAACCACCACCCCGGAACACAACGCCTTCACCCAACCCGGCCATCCAGGCACCCCCTCCAAACGATAACACCCCTCCCACACGTACCCAGCGCCCAGGAACGCCATCACCCCGGCACCCAGAACAAAGCCCCCCGAGAACCGCACCCAGCGTCTTGAATCCCTCCCAAACACCGCCGGCGCCCAGTCCCTCACCCCCAGCCAGCGCACCAAAGGCCAAAGCAAAACCACGGCCGACACCAGCAGGCTCCGGTTGAAATATTTCTGAAAAGCGTACTTCTTTAAAAACAGCAGCCAACCCGCATCCATCAGCCCGTGCGCCGCCCAGTACAAAGGCGGAGCCAGAAGCGCTCCCCCCGCAAGCACTGCGCACAAATACACCAGGATTTTTCCAAACTCTTTCACGCAGCCTCCATTCTCACCGTTTCCCAGCCCCGCTCCACACCAAAACCACCCCCCACCACCGTTTCCCGTGGAAACTCGGGCCACTCACAGGCAGGGTGGGGGCATGCGAAATGTTCACGTGTGGAAAACCGTCGGCGAAGACGGTGAAAAAAGGGAGGCCCGCGCCGAGCGCTTTGGAGGCAAATGGCGCTTCCAAGCCAAACGCCGCTCCGAGGCCGTCTGGACCTACTACGACTCCCCAAGCGTCGAGGACCTCGAGGCCCTGCGCGATATTCTCTGGCGCAAATACCAACGCAAACGCCTCCCATGGGACGACGTCGAGGACCTGGACCGCATGCTGGAAGAAAGGCGCACACAAAGCCTGGACACTACGGAAACACCGGAAACCCACTAAGGCTTCCCACTACTTCGTCCCCCCCTCCAGACGCCCGCAGGTCCAAAGCAGCCCGCGCGTCACAAGATCCAAATATTCAGGAGCCGCCATCACCGCGTTTGTGTGCCCCAGAGAGGTCGAAAAGGTGCGCAGTTTCCCCACCGTGTTCACCCATATCACGGGATTCTGCACCTTGAGTTTCTCCGTATAGGAGTGCGCCAGAACCGTCGCGCTATCGTACACCTTTTCCAAAATGTAGAGCTCATCTTTCTCCGGCGTCGTGAACTCCGCAGGGAACCCGCGCATCACCGGATGCGTCCCCTCGGCCGTTTTCACCGTCAAAACCGCCCCGGGCTCGTGGTACATGCTTTTCGCCCCGATCAACTCCCTCCACAGGTTCGCGTCCTCATCAGCCGCCATCCGATAGCTGTGCATAGCGCAGTGCAAAAACACCGCCGGTACGTTCCCCTCGGTGTGCGCTTTCGCAATCCGCTTCAACGTTGCAGAATCCTTCATCGCTCCATAGCACTCGTTGTGGACAACCACATCGTAACCTTCTGCCCAGTTGTCTTTTGCATAAGCCGTCGACAAGTGCTCCCGGGACGCCGCCACATCCTTCCCATCCACCATTTCGACGTCGTGAACGATCGTCCATTCCACAGGGGCCCGCGCTGAAATGCCCTCGGAGAGAATTCGCTTTTGATTGCTGTAGTCGTGGCAGCAACCGCCGGTGATCATCAGAGCCCGCAGAGGCCTGGCAGGCTCGGCAAAAAGGCTGCCCACAAAGAGGGCACCAATCAGGAAAAACTGGGTTAATACGCGCATCCTTCACACGTTGCCCAAGCCTGAAAAAAAGGCACGCGCAGAAACGCTCCGCCTCACAGAAAAACACCCCCTCATCTTTGATATGACAAGCCCCTCCAGAACCTCTAAGATTCCACCTACCATCCCGTGAGTACTTCTGCCATTTCCATCCAGAATCTCTCCAAGGAATTTCACGTGCCGTTCCGGCGTGAACCAGTTCGTGCCGTCCAAAATCTTTCACTGGAAGTTCCTGCTGGCGAGGTGTATGGACTCCTTGGTCCGAACGGCTCAGGCAAGAGCACGACCATGAAAATCCTGCTGGGGCTCGTCTCCCCAACCGCCGGCTCCAGCTTCATTTTCAACGTCAATTCAAAGCAGGTGGAAAGCCGCGAAAGCGTCGGTTTCCTCCCCGAAAACCCGTATTTTTACAAATATTTGACCGGCCTGGAGACGCTCCTTTTCTTTGGCAAACTCTGCGGTCTCCAAGGAAAACCGCTCCAGGAAAAAGCCCGCCACATGCTTCAAACCGTCGGACTCTCCGACGCCGCAGACCGTCGCCTGGGCGGCTACTCCAAAGGCATGCTCCAGCGCATCGGGCTCGCCCAAGCGCTCATCGGAGACCCGCGCCTGCTCGTGCTCGACGAACCGACGGCAGGCGTCGACCCCGCCGGCTCGCACGAGATCCGGGACCTCATTCTACAGTTTAAGTCTCAGGGCATCACGGTTTTGCTTTGTTCACACATGCTCAACCAGGTGCAGCAAATCTGCGACCGTATCGGCGTGATGAACCACGGCAAACTCGTCGCCGAAGGCCGCCTCGACGACCTCATCTCAGCCCCCAACCAGACTGAACTGGTCCTGGAAAACGCCTCCCCCTCGCTGATCGAGGCCTTCGGTCGCCTCGCCACCGACTCCGGGGCGCGCCTCCTCGACCAACGCAAACCGCACGCGGATCTGGAACGCTTCTTCCTGAAAATCACGCAACCCAAACCCGAGGCGCCCTCAACCCCCGGCCGCACATCATGACAGCCGCTCCAAAACACAGCCTGTTTTCCTCGCGCAGGGTGCTCGCGCTCGCGCACAACACTCTTCTGGAACTAATTCGGCTCAAGGTGTTTTACTTCATCCTGCTCTTCGCACTTCTGATCATTGGCAGCTCCATTTTCACCATCCAATTCAGCTTCCAAAACCCTCTTCAAGTCCTCAAAGATGTCGGCCTCGGCGCGATGAGTATCTTCAGCTGGCTGCTAGGCCTGCTCTGCACTGCCGGCCTTCTTCCAAAGGACCAGGAGGACCGCACCCTCTACACCATTCTGGCCAAGCCTGTTTCGCGCTTTGAATACCTCCTGGGCAAACTCAGCGGCGTCTTCCTTCTGATCACACTCGCCGTGTTGCTCATGAGCGTGGTCTTTGCGGGCGTGCTCGGCATCCGGGAACAGCAGGAAATCGCGGCCGCCATGCAATCTTCATCGCCTCAGACACTTGCGTTGGACCTCGAAGCCATCCGGTCCGCCGCCTTCCAGGCCAACCTCATTCCGGGGATTCTCCTCATCCTGCTCAAAGCTCTGCTGTGTTCCACACTCACGCTGCTGCTGTCCACGGTGGCGACTTCCTCGGTTTTCACCATTTTAACCTCCGTCGTCATCTACCTGATCGGCCACGTTCAGGGTATCGCCCGCGAAGCCTGGCTGGGCGGCTCCGAGACAGCCGCCGCTCTCAAAGTCCTTTCAGCAGGCGTTTCGCTCGTCTTCCCCGACTTGCAGCTCTTCAACGTGGTCGATGAAATCGCGGTGGGCACGGCCCTGCCCATGGCCCTTTTCTGGCAGGTGAGCGGGCTCGGGCTCTTCTACATCCTCGTGTATTTTCTTCTTGCCCAGGTCATTTTCGCCTCGCGAGAACTCTAGGCGGTGCTTTTAAAAAGCCCCAACGCCCATGAAAAAAGTGCTGCTCACCCTCGCCTTGCTGCTTGGTTTCGGCCTCGTCAAAACGCCTCTGGAGCGGCGCCTGCACCTGGCTCAAACCGCGCAGGGCTTCCAACTGGCGCGCCTCCATTTGGGCACCCGCCAGCAGCTCGGGCAGGGCGGTTTTATCGCCGCCCTCAGCGGTTTCCGCGCCCTGATGGCCGACCTCCTCTGGATCCGCGCCGGCGTCGCCTTTGAACAAACCGCCTGGTCGCGCATGGAACTGCTGCTCCACTCCGCCACCCAGCTCCAACCGCGCGCCGTGTTGTTCTGGGAAATGGCGCACTACCACATGGCCTACGACGCGGCCACCGCCATGCGTTCAGGCTCCAACGCCGCCCCCACAGCCGCCTTGCGCCGCAAGGCGGAAGTCGCGTTCCTGCGCATCGGCGAAACCTTTCTCCAGGACGGGATCACCTTCAATCCCGAGAGCTCGCGTCTTTGGGAACGGCTTGGAGACCTCTACGCCAACCGACTCTCAGACCACTCCCTTGCGGCGGAAGCTTACGAAAAGGCGGCGCAACTGCCTAAGGCGATGACCTACCTGCGCCGGTTCGCTGCCTATGAACTGGCCAAGGTTCCCGGCCGCGAAAAGGAAGCCTACGCCAAACTGCGCGCCCTTTATGGAGAGGGTAAGGTGCAACAAATGCCAACTCTTTTGCATCTCTTAGGACAATTGGAGGAAAAATTGGCTGTTCCCCAAGCCCAGCGCGCTTACATTGAGAAAACCGCCTCTGAAGGAAGCGAACCGCCGGTTGTCCGATAACCCGTAGGCTCGCCGCCCAGTGCCTCTGCGGTAAACCCCCACCCAAACTGCGACTGCCCCTTTAGGCCTCCACCTCATGCGCTACGCGATCTTCGGCGATATTCACGCCAATCTCGAAGCCCTCCAAACCGTTCTCGAAGACGCTCGAGCCAACGGCGCCACGGACTTCATTTGCCTCGGTGACATCGTCGGCTATAACGCGGATCCGGTCGCCTGCCTGGAACTGATTCGCGACATGAAGTGCCCGGTGGTCAAGGGCAACCACGACGAACAGGCCGCCGAGCAGACCGACCTCGCCTACTTCAACCCGCTCGCCGCCCAGGCCATCCAATGGACGCGCGACCAGCTCACCCAAGAGCAAAAGGACTGGCTGCGCTCCCTCAAATTTAACCGCCTGGTCCGAAACTTCACGATCGTCCACGCTACCCTCGATTCGCCCAGTTCCTGGGGCTACATCATTTCGGATCTGGATGCCTCAGCCAGCTTCAGCTACCAGCACACCCAGTTGTGCTTCTACGGGCACACGCACGTCCCCCGCGCCTTCGTGCGCGACCTGCGTGTCAACGAAGTGCCGCCCACTTCGCTCGTCATCGAGCCGGGCAAAAAATATTTCATCAACGCAGGTTCCGTAGGCCAGCCCCGCGACCACGACTGGCGCGCCTCCTACGTGCTCTACACGCCCGCCACGCAAACCGTGGACTGGCGCCGTCTCGAATACGACATCGCGACGACCCAGAAAAAGATCATCGCCGCAGGACTCCCAGAACGGCTCGCTAGCCGCCTCTCCGAGGGCCGGTGACCATGGCTCTGCCGCCTGCCTTTCTCCCGTTTGCCGGGCGTGAGCCAGAGTCGATTCTTATCCTCAAGCCCAGTTCGCTCGGGGACGTCATCCACACCCTTCCAGCCGTCGCCGCGCTCCGAAGCCACTGGCCTAAGGCGCAGCTCCGCTGGTTAGTGAACCCCGAGTGGGCTCCGCTGCTTCAAAACAACCCTGCCGTCGACGACGTCGCGATCTTCCCCCGCCAGTCCTTCCGGGGCACGCTCGCTCCGCTCCGCCTGGTTTCCTGGGCACGCCGCTTCGGACGTTCCGCCCAGTCAGACCTTGTCCTCGATTTCCAGGGCCTCTTCCGCTCTGCTCTCATCGGGCACTTCTGCAAACGCTCCGCCTTCTACGGCCTCTCAGACGCCCGTGAAGGCAGCCGTTTTTTTTACAACGCGACCGCCGCAGTCTCCCAAGCCCAGCACGCCGTAGACCGCTATCTCGCGCTCGTACGCGCGCTCGGCGTTCCCGTCTCCAACCCCCTCCAGTGGCCGCTCCCACCCGCCGCGCCCCCGCCCGGCTTCAACGCCTCCTCACCGTTTATCGCGCTCCACCCCTTCTCCAGAGGCAAAGGCAAATCTCTCTCCCTCGCTGAGGTCCACACGCTGTGCGAGGCCCTCGCTCCCGCTCGCATCGTCCTGCTCGGCCGCTCCGACTCCACGCCAACGCCTTTACCACACGTCGAAAACTGGCTCAACCGTACGTCCCTTTTGGAGCTCTCAGCTCTCCTCAAACTCGCCAACTGGACCCTCAGCGTCGACAGCGGCCCCATGCACCTCGCCGCCGCCCTTTCCCCGCGCGTGCTCGCCCTACACACATGGAGCGACCCGCAAAAAGTCGGCCCGTATCCTCCCGAAGCCTGGGTCTGGAAGGCGGGCGCACTCTTCCAGCGTGGCAAGCCCGAAACACGCCTGCACGCCCCGAATCTGGTGGACATCGCCGCCTGGCTCACGCGACAGACGCCTTGATCTTCTCTCCCGCTCATTAGATACCTTTCGCCCTGCGCCGCAGGCCAACCGATGGGGCGCCCTTTCAGGGCTGGGGATGAATTTGGGGCCATTTTCCCGGGACGTTGCCCCGGGCTAGCGTAGGGCGCGCCGTTGGCGCTCCATGCAGGCGGGCCCGTGGGCCTTCCGTGGGTCTTCCGTGCACGCGCCTCGATGGCGCTGCATTCAGGCGCCCCGACAAGGGGCAGTCCACTCGCAGCCCATGGCAACGCCATGGGTCTAATCCGTTATAAAACCGTAAGCCCTACAAGGGGCGCCCCATGATGACGCCACGATTTGGAATGGACCGGGCAGGCTAAAGTGCCCTTACAGGGCGTATTTTTCTGGGACCATTTTCCCATGGCGTTGCCATGGGCTGAAAGTGAATTGCCCATTGCAGGGGCATCAGATTTGGCGGAAGTCGCCGCCGGTTTTACCTTCCCGCTGCCCTCGTCGAGGCGCGTTGCGCTCCTCCATTGCCGCTT
>Ga0114974_10000993_pt1 | contig 22780 bp, 17 predicted proteins | sample S_130206_EF_Meta_FD_87318 | JGI IMG/M metagenome (GOLD analysis project Ga0114974, IMG submission 87318) | Freshwater microbial communities from Lake Simoncouche, Canada to study carbon cycling - S_130206_EF_MetaG | ecosystem: Environmental > Aquatic > Freshwater > Lake | place: Lake... | reverse complement strand
TACATCAGGAGCAACTCCAACTCCAACACCGACATTAACACCAACAACAACACCTACAACAACTCCAACACCTACACCTCTGTGTAATGGTAAATCACTTATTTTTAGTGGGGTAAGTTATTCATATCCTGGTCCAAGTCCAACTCCAAGTGTTACACCAACAAACGCAATTAAAGGTGTTATAGTTAGTGGTACAGTATCATATGATACTTTCTCATCTAAATTTACAAGTTTATATTCCAAGTTTTTACAAGACTGTAATGGTAGAACAACTTATGTGGTTTCAGGAGATATACCATTTTCAACAGGTGCAACATTTAGTGTTATAATTGATGGTAAATCATCGTGTGTTACTTATGTCTCAGATATTTTAGGTTCTCCTACAAATATTTTAGAGTCTATTGAAAGTGGTAATTTATTTGATTGCAAGTTCTGTTCACCAGTTCCAACCTCAACACCAACACCAACATTCAGTCCAACACCAACACCAACACAATCATGTCCAAACATAATACAAACAATATCAGTGGGAACAGGCCCATTCTTTATAGTATTTGATAGTGTAAACGAATATATGTATGTAATTAACGAAACAAGTAATAATGTTTCAGTAATTGATATTAATGATTATTCTATTGTATCAACAATCCCAGTTGGTATTCAACCTAGAGGTGGGGTATTAAGTAACGATAGTAAATTATTATACGTTAGTAATTTCTCAGCGAATACCATATCAGTTATAAATCCTCTTACCCTATCGGTAATTTCTACAATTCCAACAGGATTAAGACCTTTTGGATTAACGTATGATACTATAAACGAAGTATTATATGTTGCTGAATATGATGGAGGAACAGTAAGTTCAATACCGGTAAGTACTATTGTAAATACTTATACAACAGGAACTAGACCAATTCAACCAGCATTTAATGAAAATAATTTACAAGTATATGTACCAAACTCAATAAGCAGTACTGTGGTAACAATAGATACTATAAAAGGAATAACCGCATCAACAATTAACATGCCTTCAGGTTCTTTACCTAGATACTGTTTATATGTACCAATAAATAATACTGTATACACACTTTTAAATGGTACTGATAAAGTCATAACAATTAACCCAATAACTAACACAACAGGAACAACAATAACTGTTGGTACAAATCCAATAGATATGGCATTTGACACTAACAGTAACACACTGTATGTAAGTAATGCTACAACAGATAATGTTAGTGTTATAGATGTATTAACTAATACCGTTATTAAAACAATTCCAGTTGGTAATTTACCAAGAGGTGTTGCTTACGATAGTAAATATGATAGAATCTATGTTGAAAATAGTTTAGACAACAATATATCAGTATTGTGTACATAACAAAAAAGGTGTCAAATGACACCTTAAATTTTAAATAAAAATCTTATTAATTTTTTGAATTTAGATAACTTAATACAACCGTATAAGCATCTGTCATATCAAAATTCTCTTTCTTTAATGTATTATTTCTTGTGTATAACCAATTAATTTGTGGTTCTCTTTTTGCGACAAGTTCCCATATAATCATCTTCTTATCACAATCTTTAGGATAACCACCAAATAAAACAAACTTACCTTTTTCGTTTTTCTTAACTAATTCAGGCCAAGCTTCTTTTCTTGAGTTATAAGTTGATACGTATTCAGGAACGATACCTAATACATCATAAACTTCTTTAGTAATTAATGTATTATATCTTAATAAGGTTCCGATGGTGTAAGCATTATTACTATTTAATAAAGGTTCTTCAATCACACATCTAACAACACCAACGCCTTTATATTCTTCCAACTTTTTTCTGAATGTTGCAGATTTTAATAACATCTCCTCAATCTTTGTTTCAGGTGTCGGTTTTGGTTGCGGTGAAACATGAGTTAACTCCAATAAATCTCTTGAAGATAAATCAAACAATGCCACACCAATAGTTTTAGTGGAAACATCCAATCCCAAAATTTTAGGAGAATTTTTAATACTTTTTGCCATATCTAACATTACTTATTAGATTTAATATTAAAGTAATTAACTTAATAGTAAATAATTTAGAAATCTAACTTAACTACTGCCTGTTGAATACCTTGTCTTAATTGTGGTGATTGGAATTTAGCTAACACTAATAAATTTTTATTTGTATCATATAATCCAATTTCAGACATGTAAGCTGGGGTTCCACTAGTCCATGTTGGATTTGTAGAACTAACAAATTGATTATTAGGTAAATTAATCAAATATCTCATTTCATAGATTGTTGCCTGAATATCAGTATTAACATTACCATAGAATGAATACTCATCACCAAATCCTAACAAACCTAAATCAGATTCAGAATTACTTGGGATGATAATTTGTTCGTTAAGTAAATAAGAGTCACCTCCCGTATATGCTGATGGTGTTATTGTGAATGTTAAAGCACTTAACCCTACAGGATTGATGTAAGAGTTAGGTAATATATAATTTGATAAATCAGATGTATAATCAATTTTTACCCATTCTTCAGGGTCAGGTCTTAATTGTGATGTTGTACCAGTTTGAGCTAAAATAAAAAATCCGTTAGCCCCAAACCCACTTGTAGTTCCTGTTGTCATACATTTAAACTCATTACCAAAACTAACTGTTATGTTTTGTTCTGTTAAATTACAACCTGATGTTGGTCCAATAATTTTTTGATAATAGTTACAATGCATCCCCTGCCAATCACCTTCAAATCCGTAAGTTACCCAACAAACTTGTTGGTCATTATCTAATAATCCGTCAGTAGAAGTATCACCACAAGAACCTGGAACAATTAAACCTAATTTTGGTGCTGGCAATGTGAAATTTCTATTTGAGATATATGACATAGCCGCGATGATTTCATCATCATCAAAAATAATAACTTTATCATCAGGGAAAACTTTACCTACTCTATTTGGTTTACCTGTAACGGGATTAGCATGAGTATCATATAAATGATAATATCTAATACCTGGATTATTCATATCAACATTTTTAGTTGATTGTATGTAATAAGGTGTTAATAAATCGTAATTATCGAATCCTGCTGGGTCAATGTAAAATGTTTCACCACTACAACATGATGTTGGGTTTTTATGCCACATCAACCAAGGTAGATTTATTGAGAAGTTTCTCGCTTGTCCTGTTGCACCAGGGTCAGTATTGTCATACGCTTCACAAGCAAATTTTTCACCATAAAAATTAATTATGGTGTTATTAGTATAGTGAACAATTGCAATAGCCTTTTGTTCTTCAGGTGTAACAATAATTTCTTCATAAAAAGAATTATAGTAAGAAGTTCCTGAAGTATCTGTTTGTCCACTTGATGACATATAACCGTAATATTCTTTTGTGCTAATATAATCAACTGAACCAAAATTTTCAAAACTCTTATCTTGTGTTGTTAATAAACCTGCAGGATTCTCACTCCAAGGAATATTCATATTCCAAATCTTAACTAAACCATCTTCAGGAGTACAAACTGATTCATAATTAATAACACTATCACTCCAATAGTTCATAGGAGTTGGTAAATCGTATCCAGTCATTCCTGAAGGATAAAAGAATAATCTAGCAGTTCCTGTATATCCTAACCCATTTAAATCTGGTAAAAGTCTATCGACTGTCAATTGTAATGTTCCTGAATTCCATGCCGTCACTTGATATGTCAATACCGGATAACATGACCTAATACAACCACATGATGAACCACCACTCATATAAATGGTAACAAGTGTTCCCGCAGATATTGTAGTTCCCGATGCTGAGTCAGAACATGGATTAGACGTTAAAGTCATAATCGATGAATTACCATTAAATGATGATGAAGCTAAATTTACAGTATATTGTGAATTATAAGTATATGCTGATGTATGATATGGTGCGTAACATGTGGTTGCGGTACTAGCACTAAAAAATCCACTAGGTGCCGCAGTATTGTAAACAGAATCATCAGCAGATGCCATAAATGGAAGACCATAAGTGATTCCTGTAGTTCCTTGTAAATAATATGGATATTTTACATCATTTTTATTTGATTGAGGAACTCCCACATTATTATGTGCGTTAAATGATGGTTCTAAAATTTGAAAATTTGAAATATTATAATCAGGTATTGCACTATAATTAACTTCACTATCTCCGATTTGGAAATAACTTATATTAAAGTTTCCTTCTGATATTTTTCTTCTACCGACATCGGTTAGTCTTGTTATCAGTAACCCTTGATTTTCTTTTATTACGTATCCCATTTATTATAATTATCTTTTAATAGTTTTTATACTGTACAATTCATATTTGCTGGTATATTTGCCGGTGTATTTAATATAACATTACCAACTAACGTTGTATTTCTTCGATTCACATTAATTTGCGAAACACCAATTGTTACATCTTGTGGCGGTAAAATACACTGACAATTTGGGGGAAACGATAGTGTAGCATTAAAAATTTGCACGGTTGAGGTTCCTGACACTGCGGGGAAGCATTGTGGGTAATCAAGAAGAGGTGTTGTAGTATTCCAAACCCAAGCAAATCCAACACCTTTCACCTCAACAAGTGAATTTAATGTTATAAAATTTACAAAATTTGTAGTTTCGTATACCTGAACAGTTTTTGTAAACGGTTGAAACGTATTTGTAGGTGAACAACTTGGAATTATAAAAGTAGTATTTTGTGAACTTATTAACTGAAAAGTTGCTGTTTGTTGTACAACATTATTTAGATATACAAGTAATTGTGTACCTGTATATGGACTGATATTTTGAGTTGTATTTTCATTATTGGGCGACCATTCCGCATATTCATAAATAATTCTTAGTTTAGCTTTAATTGAACAATTTGAGGTTGTATTTAGAAATCTCGCTTTAAAATTATCCTTTTTTATCCCTCCATTTATTGTATTTGTAAATGTATTTACATATGAGCAATAATCCCAATAGGTTTGTGATAACGGAGAATTATTAATTGTAAATGATACAACATTACTCAAATTACCGTTAACATCTAAGACTTGAGCAGTATGTCCACCATTACCTAAATTACTAACTACAGGAGTGTTATACTCAATACCATCAACATAATATGTATATGGTTGACCTGACGATGGATTTGGTAATAATATAACACTACCAATATTATCTGTTAAACCACACCCTCCTTGAGCATTAGTAATAACTGTTGGTGTTATCTGCGAACATTGTCCTGAAGTAACAACTATTGGATTAGTATTTGCAAATGTACCACCACCAATCCAGTTAGAACCATTAGGTTGGTCTGAAAATGTATTTCCAATTTTAAACGATACCACATTTGATTGTTCACAATCTGTTGGGATAGGTAATGGAGAGTTATGAGTTTCAATTGAACTTAACCAATATTCATCATAATATATTGTCATTCCTGTAACACTTATTTCACTTGGTGTCGATAAGTTATATACAGGTCTTGAATTAAGTGTTGACGCACTTACAAAATCTAAATAGAAGTTAACCCCACAGTATTGGAAGTTCATACATAACTTATCAGGATAAACTAAATCCTCAGGATTTAATAAAGTACAAGTAATTGTTTCAGTTTGAAAATAATCTTCAACACCATTATCCTCAATAACTAATGTATATGTTCCTGCCGTTAGATTAAATATAGGTAAACTAACAGGATTACCACTCAAATAAATCGAATATGGTTCAGTCCCTCCTGTTATTAACAAATCTAAAGAACCACTTGATGGTAAACCAAACTCAGGTGAGTTAGGTTGACATTCAACATATAACGGGTCAGGAACAAGAGGTATATTACAAGTAACAACCTGAACATTATCTCCCCAAAAGTCATGAACTAAAATTGAGTAATCACCTGCCGGGACATTTTCATATAACAAATACTCATTATTAGTCGGTAAAATACCCACACCTATTTGAGTTTGTGTTCCCGCACTATAAAAATTATAAGGTGGAGTACCACCTGTAACAAATAAACTTACCGAACCGTTTACGTTACCTTCACCAATTACAGGTACCACAGTTCTACATTCAACATCAAAAGGAAAGATAGTTTTAACATTACACTCATTAACAGGTGTGAAAATTCCAGTACTTTGAGTTCCGAAATCTATAGTAATTCCTGTTGGACAAGGATTTAATAAAATACAATTTGTACAACTTGTCTGTGCTGTCATACCTATTAAATCATAGGTAATTGGTTGATAATCTAATGTAGGTAATTCAACATATGTACCACATAGTTTTTCACCTTCAACAGTTTGAATATAATATATTTCAAATTCAGAAACCGAACCAGGTATACCAGTTACATAAAAATAATCTTCTACATCACAACAATTTTGAAATCCAAGTGCCATTACATATAAATAACAAGAAATTTATTTTTATGAATATTAAAAATGAAATATATTAAGGAGTGGGTGTTGGGGTAGGTGTCGGTGTTGGTGTAGGACTTGGACAAACTAAAATATTAAAAGTCTCACAAGAATTTCCATCAATAACTTTACACATCACCTGACTTGACCCAATCAAAGACGATGGAAGATAAACAATAACTGGCCAATAAACGGGGTCGTATTCAGTTTGAACCAAAGAACAATTATTACCCGCAAAATCACATAAGTAAATTTGAAAAGGTGGTGTTCCGTTTATATTTGATATTTCAACGTATGTCATATTATATAATTACCAACAAGTTATAATTACTAAGCCATTACCACCACGTCCTCCTGTTCCTCCTGTTGTTCCAGCACCACCACCGCCTCCACCGCTACCAGGTCCTCCATTACCACCGTTACCACCCACACCTGTTGATGAACCACCACCTGTACCACCGAGTGATACAAAAGGTTTCCGCATAAACATACCATCAACACCTGTACCACCACCTGAAGTACCTCCTGGAACATCTTGTACAAATCCTCTACCTGAAATAGAACCACCAGCGGCTGGAACGTTACCTGCTGTACGACCCGCACCACCTCTACCAGCGGATAAAGGAACAATACCTGACCCGTATATACCAGCCAATGGAGCTCCAGTCGCATTACCATCACCACCCGCAATACCAGCTCTTAATACAAACTCACCTAAAGCTGTCATAGCCATATTGTTTACCGATGACGTAGCTCCAGCAGCACCTCCCGTACCACCAGCCCCCACAGTTCCGGGGTTTCCTCCTCCACCACCAGCAGTAATACTTAATAAAAATGATTGAGCACCTCCACCAGTTGTCACATTTAATCCTACAGATGTTGCCCCTCCGTTAGAACCAATAGTATTTGCAGCACCTCCGGCACCTCCGGCACCAACTACAACTGTTAAACTATCTGTCAAAAATATTTTTGGAATGATGATACGGTTGACTGCTCCTGTACCTCCACCACCTCCTCCTCCAGCGGCTCCACTGGCGGATGTAAATCCTCCACCACCACCTCCACCAGCACTTATTGTAATAACATATACCATAGACACACCTTTAGGTAATTGACATGTGTGAGTACCATCACTGTTGTAAATGAAAACCTTATGAGAGTTGTTTGTTAAATTATATTGAAAATCCATATTATTATATTACCAACATTGTATTATTACTAAACCGTCTCCACCTTTTCCTCCAATGCCACCAACACCTGTGGGTGAAGTACCACCTCCACCACCGCCACCACCACATCCAATATTTCCATCACCTCCTGCACCACCTGAAACTGGAGTTGTCCCTCCACCTCCACCTCCACTTCCTCCTGTAGAATAAAAAGGTGTTAATGAATAAACCCCTCTATTCCCTGTAGCTCCTGAAATACCACCAGGGTTTGTAGACACAAACCCTGCGCCTGTAATTTCTCCACCATTTGTTGGTGTGGTACCTGCCGCGGCCATACCACCACCTCCCGCACCTGAGGTAATTGGTAGTCCAATAGTCGCTCCATATGTTACCGAAGTACCTGCGGCAGTTAATCCGTTACCACCTCCTTGTCCTCCAATAGCCATCCAAATACCTAATGTCGAATATAATGCCGCGGCTACGTCAGTTGCACCTGCGGCCACTCCTCCTGTAGCACCAACTGCTCCTGACCCTCCAGTAGCAACTATTACTCTTGTATATATGTCACCATTACCCGGAACAGGCATGTCAACAATTGTTGACCCTCCACTACCTCCATTTCCTAAACCAGCAGCACCTCCGTTACCACCCGTACCAATATTTATAATTAATGAATCAGTTATAAACATTTCAGGAATAGTCAATCTTGTAATACTACCTGAACCACCTCCACCACCTCCTGACCTTGCGTTAGCAGATGTATTAGTAGCCCCTCCACTACCTCCACCACCAGCACCAATAGCCGTGATAGATATCATGGTTATACCTTGTGGTTTTATCCAACTACCTGACTGATAAAACACTGCGGTCTTATAACTTGTGTCCGCTAAATCATATACAAAACTCATATTTTATACTTATTACCAACATGTTATTATTACCATACCGGGTCCACCATTACCTCCATTACCTCCAGTTACTCCTGAACCACCACCACCTCCACCGCTGCCAGGTCCACCATCACCTCCTCTGCCCGCAGTACCTGTTGCAAAAGCACCTCCACCAGCACCTCCTGCACTATAAAATCCATTAAACGTATAAGTTCCTGTATCACCATTATTAGTTCCACCCGCGCTTCCTCCATTACCTGTAGGTATTTGCCCAATAGGATTGATATTACCACCACCAAATGAGGTATTAGCTGCACTTTTCCCACCTCCAGCGGCACCTCCTGATACTGTTGTAGCATTACCGTTAATTGTTATTGTACCCCCTACGGCACCATTTGCACCTGCAGCACCCGCTTGACCTGCAATAACTGAAAACGTACCTAAAGCCTGATATACTGCATTAGTTTGAACACCTATAGCTCCGGCTCCACCACCCGCAGAAGCTGCTCCCGCAGCACCTACGTTACCTCCACCACCACCGTTAGCTTGTAACACATAGGTAGCCGCAACCGCAGAACCTCTAGCAACTTCAACAAAAGTATTAGCTGCAGTATTACCTCCACCTGTAGTTCCTCCAGAACCACCAGCGGCAACAATTATTCTAAGTTGGTCGGGTAAAAAAATAGCGGGGATTGTTAATCTTGTAATAGCTCCTGAACCACCACCAGAACCACCTGAAGCCGCAGTACTCGCAGAAGAATTACCACCACCTCCACCACCTCCAGCACCAATAGCAGTAATATGTACCATAGTAACACCTCTTGGTTTAATCCAATAATAAACCATGAAAGTAGTATTAGTACCTATAGACCCGGTATATACTTGATTTTTATATTGATTGTCAGCTAAATTGTAATAGTCAATCATAATTTTTTAAGCCCATGATGGTCTTGGAGGGTTTGAATCAACAACTCGGTATCCGAAATTTATTGTCAAATCTAAAGTATTACCGTCTAAATCGGTTAATCTTAAACATTGTCCTGCCATCCAATCTATTTCCATATATCCCATAGATACTGGCGAACCATAGTCAAATTGTATTAATTGGTATATTAACATTAGTAGTCTCCTCCTATAACCGTTGCATCAATACCACCTGCAGCAGCCGCACCGATTGTTACATAAAGTCTATAATTAGGAGGTAAACCAAACATAAGTGGTAATTCATAGTTGGTTGAGGCGGCATTCGTTGTAAATGTGGCGTTTGCAGCAATTGTTATTTCATCAAATAAAGTGTTATTAATTGCACTAGTAGTCGCAGAACCATTATTAATCCAAACACGAGCAACAGTTGCCGCCGAATTGGCACCTGTATGTCTAAATCTTATTTTTTGCACATAACTACCATTGGTACCTGCGGTAAATACAGGATAAACTGTACCTGAAGTTAAATCACCAGTATTATTAGCAGTTGTGATAGTATTATCCCACATAATCTCAGGTAATAGTGTAAAGATTGGAGCTGTATTCGCTGGCATATTATTATATTAGTTTAATTTAGTTTATTATAAATATTATATAAAGTTAAAATTGTTTGCGGTTGTGTAAACAATTCCTAATGTGAATGTTCCGCCCGCAGCTCCACTAGTTCCTGATGAACCTGAACCTGATGTTCCTGAAGAGCCAGTAATTCCAGAACTTCCTGATGAACCGCTAGTCCCTGATGAACCTGAACTACCCGATGAACCTGAACTACCACTTGTACCAGATGAACCATTTGAACCTGAAGTACCCGAAGAACCCGATGAACCTGAAGTACCACTAGTTCCTGAGCTTCCAGATGTTCCTCTTGAACCTGTACTTCCACTTGAACCTGAAGTTCCTGAAGAACCACTTGAACCAGAACTTCCACTAGAACCTGAACTTCCACTAGAACCTGAAGTTCCTGATGAACCGCTAGTCCCTGATGAACCAGAACTTCCGCTTGAACCTGAAGAACCCGATGTTCCTCTTGAACCAGTACTTCCACTACTACCACTTGAACCTGAAGTTCCTGAACTACCATTAGCACCTGATGCTCCATTAACAATTATGGTAATTGCACATAAATCACTAGTTGTAAGTGTTGTATCTCCAGCATTTGTATCTAAAGCTCCTGTAAAAAGATAATCACTACCACTTACCGAAACGTTATTAAAGCTATAAATATCAATTTTGTTTGAACCATTTAAATTGAAAATCAAATATACAATCCCACTTTTTCCAACTAAATTGAAAAAATAATCACTAATATTTGCAGAATCCGCGGTTGTTACATTAAATTTCAAATCATAAACTGAAGAACCTGCACCATTATAACTAAATTGACCTGAAGAAGGTGCTGTACCGGCTCCATTACCATAGATATACTGAAGACCTCCTTTGTTACCTTGACTTCCAGAAGTTCCTCTTGAACCAGTACTCCCACTTGAACCAGAACTACCACTAGAACCTGAACTTCCTGATGTTCCTGACGAACCTGATGTTCCTGACGAACCCGTACTTCCACTAGACCCTGAACTTCCTGATGAGCCAGAACCTGAAGTACCTGATGAACCAGTAATACCACTTGAGCCAGATGTTCCACTTATACCATCTAATCCACTTGTTCCTGATGACCCACTTCCGCTAGAACCTGATGAACCAGCAGAACCTGAACCAGAAGTACCTGAGGAACCAGTAATCCCAGAACTTCCTGAAGAACCTGTTGACCCCGATGTTCCAGAACTACCACTTGTACCCGAAGAACCTGTATTACCCGAACTTCCGCTTGAACCAGCACTACCTGATGAACCGCTAGTTCCAGAAGAACCTGTATTACCCGAACTTCCGCTTGAACCAGCACTACCTGATGAACCGCTAGTTCCAGAAGAACCTGTATTACCCGAACTTCCGCTACTTCCTGAAGAACCACTTGACCCTGAAGTACCCGAAGAACCCGATGTTCCTGAACTTCCGCTTGAGCCAGAAGAACCACTTGTTCCACTACTTCCAGTAATACCCGATGAACCTGAACTACCACTTGAGCCAGCACTTCCGCTAGACCCAGAACTACCTGAAGAGCCAGAAGAACCTGATGTTCCACTTGACCCAGAAGTTCCCGATGAACCGCTATTACCCGAAGAACCTGAGCTTCCACTTGAACCAGAAGAACCTGATGTTCCTGAAGAACCTCCAGTACCACTTGAGCCAGTGCTTCCACTACTACCTGATGAACCCGAACTTCCTGATGTACCTGAACTACCACTAGTTCCTGAAGAACCTGTAATACCAGATGAACCCGATGAACCTGTACTACCTGAACTTCCACTTGAGCCTGAAGACCCTGATGTTCCACTACTACCCGATGTACCTGAGCTTCCACCAGACCCTGACGAGCCACTTGAGCCAGAAGAACCTGATGTTCCTGATGAACCGCTAGTACCCGAAGAGCCTGTATTTCCACTTGACCCTGAACTACCCGCACTTCCTGAAGAGCCACTTGTCCCTACTGAACCTGAAGTACCAGCACTACCGCTAGAACCACTACTACCACTTGAACCAGAACTACCTGATGTACCAGAGCTACCATTAGAACCTGATGTTCCACTTGAACCTGATGAACCTGAACTACCACTTGAACCAGCACTTCCTGATGTTCCTGAACTTCCGTTAGAACCTGAAGTACCTGATGAACCACTTGAACCTGAGCTTCCCGATGTTCCTGAAGAACCGCTTGTTCCTCTTGAACCAGTACTTCCTGAAGACCCTGAACTACCACTACTTCCACTAGAACCTGATGTTCCAACTGAACCAGAACTACCACTACTTCCACTTGAGCCAGATGAACCGCTTGAGCCAGATGTTCCTGAACTACCATTAGCACCTGATGTACCAGAACTTCCAGCACTACCACTAGAACCTGAAGAACCACTAGACCCTGAACTTCCTGATGTTCCACTTGAACCTGAAGAACCTGTACTTCCTGAACTACCACTGGACCCTGATGTTCCTGAAGAACCTGAACTTCCAGTATTACCTGACGAACCTGAACTACCACTTGAACCCGATGTTCCTGAACTTCCACTCGTACCAGCACTTCCTGATGAACCTGAACTTCCACTAGTACCCGATGTTCCACTCGTTCCAGATGTACCTACACTACCTGAAGACCCTGAACTACCACTTGTACCCGAAGAACCTGTATTACCTGAACTTCCACTTGAGCCAGCACTACCTGATGAACCGCTAGTTCCTGATGAACCTGATGTTCCTGAACTTCCAGTATTACCTGACGAACCTGAACTGCCCGAACTTCCGCTTGAACCTGATGTTCCAGAACTTCCGCTCGTACCAGATGAACCATTAAGACCATTAAATACCCATGATATTGTATATTCTGTACTGGATAAAGTTCCATTTGCAACAATATTACCTTTGAATATCCATCTATAAACACTACCGGTTACTGTAATTCCTGCAACATCCCATATACCAATAATATTGTTAGAACCTACTTGTGTGATTTGTAAATAAACAGTATTACCAAGAGCCTGTATGGTATCTATTCCAGAAAACCACGAAGCATAAGATGTGGAATTTATATCATCAATGTTTATATAGACATTAGTAATTGAAGATATTGTTGTACTATCTGTCTGAAAGAATGTTGCTGCAGGTGTAGTACCTGTTCCATTATATCTCCATCTACCTGAGTTAGAAGAGTCGTTTCCTGATAATCCACTTGAGCCAGCAGTTCCTGAAGAACCACTAGACCCTGAACTTCCTGATGTTCCGCTGCTTCCATTAGCACCCGATGTACCACTACTTCCTGAGCTTCCAGTACTACCGCTAGAACCTGACGAACCACTTGTACCTGAAGAACCGTTAGCCCCTGATGTTCCTGAAGAACCTGCACTACCACTACTTCCTGATGAACCGCTAGAACCTGACGAACCAGAAGTACCTGATGTTCCACTTGAACCTGTACTTCCTGAAGAACCAGAACTTCCTGATGAACCGCTAGAACCTGATGTTCCAACAGAACCAGAACTACCACTACTTCCTGAAGAACCAGATGAGCCACTTGAACCAGACGTTCCTGAACTACCATTAGCACCACTTGTTCCTGACGAACCAGAACTACCACTTGAGCCAGTACTTCCTGAACTTCCAGCGCTTCCGCTAGAACCTGATGAGCCACTTGTACCTACAGAACCAGAACTTCCAGCACTACCGCTAGACCCTGAACTTCCACTAGTACCTGAAGTACCATAACTTCCATTAGCACCTGATGTACCTGATGAACCAGATGACCCCGCACTTCCACTACTACCCGATGAACCAGAACTTCCTGAAGAGCCACTTGTACCAGAACTTCCTGAAGAGCCACTTGTACCAGTAGAACCTGAACTTCCAGCACTACCGCTAGACCCTGAACTTCCACTACTTCCTGAAGTACCACTTGTACCTGAACTTCCGTTAGCTCCCGATGTACCTGATGAACCAGCACTTCCGCTAGAACCTGATGAACCAGAAGTACCTGATGTTCCACTTGTACCACTACTACCTGATGTTCCTGATGTTCCTCTTGAACCAGTAGAACCTGAACTTCCACTACTACCGCTTGAACCCGAACTTCCTGATGAACCAGACGTTCCGGCAGAACCTGAACTTCCACTTGTACCAACACTTCCTGAACTACCTGATGAACCAGAACTTCCACTTGTACCAGTACTTCCTGAGCTTCCAGTACTACCACTAGAACCTGACGAACCACTTGAACCTGAAGTTCCTGATGAACCACTAGTACCTGACGTACCAGAGCTTCCAGCACTACCACTAGAACCTGACGAACCACTTGAACCTGAAGTTCCAGAACTTCCACTTGTTCCAACACTTCCTGAACTACCTGATGAACCGCTTGAACCTGATGTTCCAGAACTTCCACTACTTCCTGAAGTACCAGAAGAACCAGATGAACCAGTACTTCCTGAGCTTCCGCTAGAACCTGATGTTCCAGAAGAACCAGCTGAACCTGAACTACCACTACTACCACTTGAACCTGAAGAACCAGATGTTCCACTACTTCCATTAGCTCCTGATGTACCAGATGAACCGCTACTTCCTGAGCTTCCAGCACTTCCGCTAGAACCTGCTGAGCCACTTGAACCAGATGTTCCTGATGTACCAGATGTACCAGATGAACCAGATGTACCCACACTTCCTGATGAACCACTACTTCCACTTGAACCTGAAGAACCAGATGTTCCTGAAGTACCAGAACTTCCATTAGCACCTGATGTACCTGCTGAACCAGATGACCCTGAACTACCACTACTTCCCGATGAACCTGATGTTCCTGATGTACCAGCACTTCCCGCAGAACCTGATGAACCAGAACTTCCTGAGCTTCCAGAACTACCACTTGTACCTACAGAACCTGAACTACCTGATGTACCCGCACTTCCTGAGCTTCCAGTGCTACCACTAGAACCTGACGAACCGCTCGTACCTGATGTTCCAACACTTCCACTAGAACCTGAAGACCCACTTGAACCAGAAGTACCTGATGTACCTGAACTTCCGCTAGACCCTGACGAACCACTAGTCCCTGAACTACCAGTACTTCCACTAGACCCTGAACTTCCAGTACTTCCTGATGTTCCCGAAGAACCTGTGGAACCCGAACTTCCTGATGAACCAGAACTTCCTGAACTACCACTAGAACCTGATGTTCCAGATGAACCACTTGTACCAACACTTCCACTAGTTCCAGAAGAACCTGAACTACCACTTGAACCAGAAGTTCCACTTGTTCCTACTGAACCTGAAGAACCTGAACTACCACTTGAACCAGAAGTTCCACTTGTTCCTACTGAACCTGAAGAACCAGATGTACCAGTTGAACCTGAACTTCCAGCACTTCCACTAGAACCTGAAGAACCACTAGTACCTGATGAACCTACAGAACCTGATGTTCCACTACTTCCCGAAGAACCTGTGGAACCAGAACTTCCTGATGAACCACTACTACCGCTAGTACCTGAACTACCCGTACTTCCACTAGAACCAGAACTACCACTAGAACCAGATGTTCCACTAGTCCCTACACTTCCTGAAGAACCCGCACTTCCGCTAGACCCACTACTACCTGTAGAACCTGAACTTCCGCTTGTACCAGCTGAGCCAGAACTTCCTGACGAACCACTAGTCCCTGTACTACCACTAGAACCGCTACTACCTGACGTACCACTTGTTCCTGATGAACCTGTTGAACCAGAACTTCCTGATGAACCTGTTGAACCAGAACTTCCTGATGAACCAGAACTTCCACTTGAGCCGGATGAACCACTTGTACCTGATGAACCGCTAGTTCCAACACTTCCACTAGAACCTGAACTACCAGAACTTCCTGAAGACCCGCTAGTACCTGAAGAACCAGTTACTCCACTTGACCCTGAACTACCAGCAGACCCTGAACTACCAGATGAACCACTAGTTCCAGCACTTCCACTTGAACCTGAAGTACCCGCAGAACCAGAACTTCCTGAACTACCACTTGAGCCACTACTACCTGAAGAACCGCTTGAACCTGAAGTACCTGACGAACCTGATGTCCCAACAGAACCAGAACTTCCTGAGCTTCCAGCACTTCCGCTAGAACCTGACGAACCACTTGTCCCTGAACTACCACTTGAACCTGAACTACCAGAGCTTCCATTAGCACCTGATGTACCCGACGAACCACTTGAACCAGATGACCCAGCACTTCCACTACTTCCTGAAGAACCAGAAGTTCCGCTTGTTCCTACACTACCACTAGACCCTGAAGAACCACTTGAACCACTTGAACCAGATGTTCCACTAGTCCCTGAACTACCACTAGTACCGTTTGTACCATCAACCCCACTTAATCCTGATGAACCTGAAGTACCACCAGAACCTGAACTCCCACTACTACCCGATGAACCAGAACTTCCTGATGTACCGTTTGAACCAGATGTTCCTGAACTACCACTTGTTCCAGATGTTCCGCTAGTCCCTCTTGAACCTGTACTACCAGATGACCCTGAACTTCCACTAGAACCCGATGAACCGCTAGACCCTGAAGAACCACTTGTTCCGCTTGAGCCTGAGCTTCCTGAAGTACCTGTACTACCCGATGAACCAGAACTTCCTGAACTACCGCTAGTACCAGATGTTCCTGAAGAACCACTAGTTCCACTTGAACCTGTACTACCTGAAGAACCAGATGTTCCTGATGACCCTGAACTTCCAGATGAACCACTTGAACCTGAAGTTCCGCTAGTACCTGACGAACCACTTGAACCAGTACTACCGCTAGAACCTGATGTTCCGCTCGTACCTACAGAACCTGACGTTCCTGAGCTTCCAGCGCTACCGCTAGAACCTGATGAACCACTTGTTCCAGATGTTCCGCTAGTTCCTGAAGAACCAGAATTACCAGAAGACCCACTAGTTCCTGAACTACCACTCGTTCCAGAACTTCCTGAAGAACCTGTACTACCACTTGAACCTGAGGAACCTGATGTTCCAGTACTTCCACTTGAACCTGAACTACCACTTGAGCCAGAAGAACCAGCACTACCTGATGTTCCTGTACTACCTGAAGAACCACTTGTTCCTGATGAACCAGAAGTTCCTGTAGAACCTGATGAACCACTACTTCCACTTGACCCACTAGTTCCTGAAGAACCGCTTGTACCAACACTTCCAGATGACCCCGAAGTTCCAGATGTACCAACACTACCACTTGAGCCAGATGTACCACTTGTACCAACTGAACCAGAACTACCACTAGTTCCTGATGTACCTACACTACCGCTTGAACCTGACGTACCAGATGTTCCTGTACTACCTGAAGAACCTGAAGTTCCACTAGTTCCTGTAGAACCACTTGAGCCAGAGCTTCCTGTAGAACCACTTGAACCTGACGTACCAGTACTTCCCGAAGAACCTGATGTACCAACACTTCCACTAGACCCTGATGACCCAGAACTTCCTGAAGAACCGCTAGAACCTGATGTTCCAACACTTCCGCTAGAGCCTGAAGACCCACTTGAACCAGATGTTCCTACACTACCTGAACTTCCACTAGTCCCCGAAGTACCTACCGAACCACTTGACCCTGATGTTCCTGATGAACCTGTACTACCACTAGAACCAGCACTTCCTGAAGAACCACTTGAACCTGTTGAGCCAGAAGAACCTGAGGTTCCTGAACTACCACTTGAGCCACTAGTTCCAGTACTTCCTGAAGAACCTGATGTACCAACACTTCCTGACGAGCCAGATGTTCCTGAACTTCCAGTACTACCACTAGAACCCGAAGTACCACTTGTACCTGAAGAACCTGATGTCCCTGAGCTTCCAGCGCTTCCGCTAGAACCTGACGAACCACTAGTTCCTGAAGTACCCACACTACCTGATGAACCACTACTACCACTAGAACCTGTACTTCCTGATGTACCCGCAGTCCCTGATGTACCTACAGAACCCGAAGAACCTGAACTTCCTGATGTACCACTACTACCACTTGAACCAGTACTACCGCTAGTGCCTGATGTTCCTGTACTTCCAGAACTACCAGATGAGCCAGCACTACCACTTGAACCTGATGAACCAGAAGTTCCACTACTACCTGACGAGCCTGTTGAGCCAGAGCTACCCGATGAACCCGATGTTCCTGATGTACCACTAGTACCTGAAGTTCCTACTGAACCAGAACTACCTGAAGAACCAGAAGTTCCTACACTACCTGAAGAACCTGATGTTCCACTTGTACCTGTGCTTCCTGAACTACCACTTGAACCAGATATCCCTGATGAACCAGAACTTCCTAAGAACCGCTCGTACCTGATGTACCAACGCTTCCAGAACTTCCTGATGTTCCACTACTTCCCGAAGAACCAGAACTTCCACTCGTACCGCTGGTACCTGATGTACCCACAGAACCTGAACTACCACTTGTTCCTGATGTACCTGTACTTCCTGATGTTCCTGAACTACCTGATGAACCAGTACTTCCCGAAGAACCACTTGTTCCAGAAGTACCAACACTTCCACTAGAACCTGATGAGCCAGAACTTCCCGATGAACCTGATGTACCTACACTACCCGATGTACCACTTGTACCTGTTGAACCGCTAGACCCTGATGTTCCCGTACTTCCAGATGAACCAGATGAACCAGATGAACCAGTACTTCCGCTTGAGCCAGACGTTCCTGATGAACCGCTAGAACCTGAAGACCCAGATGAACCACTACTTCCTGATGTTCCAGAACTTCCGTTAACCCCTGAAGTACCAGCACTTCCTGATGAGCCAGAACTACCACTACTTCCGCTATACCCTGATGTTCCACTTGAACCACTACTTCCTGAAGTACCAACACTACCCGAAGAACCTGAACTACCACTACTCCCCGAACTACCTGTCGTACCTGAAGAACCAGATGTTCCACTTGTACCTGTGCTTCCTGAACTACCACTTGAACCATAACTTCCTGAAGAACCGCTCGTACCTGATGTACCAACGCTTCCACTAGAACCTGATGTACCGCTAGTTCCTGAAGTACCTACACTACCCGAACTACCGCTAGTTCCCACACTTCCTGATGAACCAGAAGTTCCTGATGTACCGCTAGTCCCACTTGTTCCCACACTTCCTGAAGACCCTGATGTACCACTAGTACCTACAGAGCCAGAACTACCTGATGTTCCACTTGTTCCTGATGAACCTGAAGAACCAGATGTTCCAACACTACCTGATGAACCCGATGTTCCACTCGTACCAACACTTCCTGAAGAACCAGACGTTCCTGATGTTCCAACACTTCCTGATGTTCCTGAGGTTCCGGTGCTTCCACTTGAACCTGACGAACCTCCAGTTCCACTTGACCCTGAACTACCTGATGTACCACTTGTGCCTGTACTTCCTGAAGAACCACTAGTTCCAGATGTACCAACGCTTCCAGAACTTCCTGAAGAACCTGAACTACCACTTGAGCCAGAAGAACCAGCACTACCTGATGTACCCGTACTTCCAGATGAACCACTTGTTCCTGAAGTACCTACACTACCCGATGAACCAGATGTACCAGTACTTCCCGAAGAACCAGAAGTTCCACTTGAACCAGAACTTCCGCTCGTACCGCTAGTACCTGATGTACCCACAGAACCTGAACTACCACTTGTTCCTGATGTTCCAGTACTTCCTGAAGAACCACTTGTACCAACACTTCCTGAACTACCTGATGTACCAGTACTTCCGCTAGAACCACTTGTTCCAACACTTCCTGAAGAACCACTACTTCCACTTGAACCTGTAGACCCACTAGTTCCTGAACTTCCAGCACTACCGCTAGAACCTGAAGAACCACTGCTTCCCGATGAACCAGAACTACCTGATGTACCCGATGTTCCTACGCTACCACTAGTACCTGAAGTTCCTACTGAACCAGAACTACCTGAAGTTCCACTAGTTCCACTAGTTCCTGATGTACCAACACTTCCTGAAGAGCCAGATGTTCCTGTACTTCCCGAACTACCTGACGTACCAGTACTACCACTTGAACCAGAAGAACCTGAACTGCCACTTGTTCCAGATGTTCCACTATTTCCTGAGCTTCCAGCACTTCCGCTAGAACCTGACGTACCAGTAGAGCCACTTGAACCAGATGTTCCTACACTTCCTGAACTACCACTAGTACCTGAAGTACCTACACTTCCTGAACTACCACTTGAACCAGAACTACCTGACGTACCACTTGTTCCTGATGTTCCTACACTACCCGATGAGCCACTAGTTCCTGATGTTCCACTATTTCCTGAACTACCACTTGAACCAGATGTTCCGCTAGTCCCTACACTACCTGACGAACCGCTAGTACCAGATGTTCCAACACTACCTGAAGAACCTGATGTCCCACTATTTCCTGAGCTTCCAGCACTTCCGCTAGAACCTGACGTACCAGTAGAACCACTTGAACCTGAAGTTCCACTAGTACCTGAAGTACCTGAACTTCCACTAATACCACTAGAACCCGATGAACCTGATACTCCGCTAGAACCACTTGAACCTGAACTACCTGATGTTCCACTAGTTCCAACACTTCCTGAAGAACCGCTAGTACCAACTGAACCAGACGAACCAGAACTACCACTAGTTCCCGATGTTCCTACTGAACCAGAACTACCACTAGTACCCGATGTTCCTACTGAACCAGAACTTCCTGATGTACCTGAAGTACCTACACTTCCTGAACTTCCACTAGTTCCCGATGTTCCGCTAGTACCTGAAGAACCTGAAGTTCCACTTGAACCCGATGTACCTGTACTTCCTGAGCTTCCAGTACTACCACTAGAACCTGAAGAACCACTACTTCCTGATGTACCAACACTTCCCGAACTACCACTTGAGCCTGAAGACCCAGTTGAACCCGATGTTCCACTTGTACCTGAACTTCCACTATTTCCTGACGAACCGCTAGAACCTGATGTTCCGCTAGTACCCGAAGTTCCTGATGTACCAACACTACCAGATGAACCTGAACTACCTGATGTTCCTGAGGTACCAGTAGTACCACTTGAACCAGATGTTCCTACACTTCCTGAGCTTCCACTAGTACCTGAAGTACCTACACTTCCTGAGGAACCAGATGTTCCGCTTGTACCTACAGAACCACTTGTTCCTGAAGAACCTGACGTGCCAGTAGAACCACTTGAACCTGTGCTACCGCTAGAACCTGACGTTCCTGAGCTTCCAGCGCTACCGCTAGAACCTGATGAACCACTTGTTCCAGATGTTCCGCTAGTACCTGAACTACCTGTTGAACCTGAACTTCCACTTGAGCCAGATGAACCTGAAGTACCACTTGTTCCTACACTTCCACTTGTACCGGCAGAACCAGAACTTCCCGATGAACCACTTGTTCCTGATGTGCCAGAAGTTCCAACACTTCCACTAGAACCAGATGTTCCGCTACTTCCTGAACTACCTGAAGACCCACTTGAACCTGAAGTTCCTGTTGACCCTGAACTTCCCGATGAACCACTTGTTCCTACTGAACCTGATGTTCCGCTTGTACCTGAACTTCCTGATGAACCCGAACTACCTGAAGACCCACTTGAACCTGATGTTCCTGAAGTACCTGTTGAGCCAGATGTCCCTGAAGAACCACTTGTTCCTACACTACCACTACTTCCTGAACTTCCACTTGAACCAGTACTACCTGATGAACCCGATGTTCCTGAAGTACCAACAGAACCTGATGAACCAGATGTTCCAACACTACCTGATGAACCGCTTGTACCAACTGAACCAGATGACCCAGAACTACCGCTAGTACCAGATGTTCCTGAGCTCCCACTTGTACCAGAAGACCCTGTACTTCCGCTACTACCACTTGAACCAGTGCTACCTGATGAACCACTAGTACCTACACTACCTGATGAACCACTAGTACCTACACTACCTGATGAACCTGAAGTACCACTTGAGCCAGTACTACCTGAAGAACCAGATGAACCAGAACTACCGCTAGTTCCTACACTACCCGATGTACCTGCACTTCCTGAAGAACCAGTACTTCCACTTGAACCAGAAGACCCGCTTGAGCCAGATGTTCCTGAACTACCACTAGAACCTGATGAACCCGAACTTCCTGAAGAACCAGATGTTCCCGAACTACCACTAGTCCCTGAAGAACCATTAACACCTGAACTACCTGAAGAACCTGAACTACCACTTGTACCTGATGTTCCTACACTTCCTGAAGAACCTGAACTTCCACTTGAACCACTTGAGCCAGACGAACCTGAACTACCACTTGAGCCAGATGTACCTGATGAACCACTCGTTCCACTTGAACCTGTATTTCCACTTGAGCCAGACGAACCTGAACTACCACTTGTACCTGATGTTCCTACACTTCCTGAAGAACCTGAACTTCCACTTGAACCACTTGTTCCCGAAGTTCCAACACTACCGCTAGAACCTGATGAACCTGAACTTCCTGATGAACCTGATGTACCAGAACTACCACTTGTGCCCGAAGACCCTGTACTTCCGCTACTACCACTTGAACCAGAACTACCTGATGAACCCGATGTCCCTGATGAACCCGATGTTCCTGATGAACCTGTCAATCCTGAACTTCCACTTGAGCCACTACTACCTGATGAACCCGATGTTCCTGTAGAACCCGATGTTCCTGTAGAACCCGATGTTCCTGTAGAACCTGAACTACCACTTGTACCTGATGTTCCTGATG
>Ga0114974_10000992_pt1 | contig 22791 bp, 27 predicted proteins | sample S_130206_EF_Meta_FD_87318 | JGI IMG/M metagenome (GOLD analysis project Ga0114974, IMG submission 87318) | Freshwater microbial communities from Lake Simoncouche, Canada to study carbon cycling - S_130206_EF_MetaG | ecosystem: Environmental > Aquatic > Freshwater > Lake | place: Lake... | reverse complement strand
GACAAGCAGAACAACAGCGACGGCCAGATATATCTGTCCGGCGGCTGGGACCACACCGTCTGGATGCGCCTTACAGAAGAAGGCATCCGGCGCGGGATCGAGGTGGAGCGTGCTGCACTGGCAGATTGGTATTTGAAACATAACCAACGTCAGACTGCGGACAGCGTCTTGCGCGGCGACCACATAAAGGAAACAATAAGGATTGTGACCAATGACTGAAAGACTTTCACTAGGAGGGCGGCTGCGTATGGCGGCTGCTTGCCCTGATGCCAATGCCCCTCTTTTGGCGGAAGCGGCTGACGCCATCGAACAGCACGAAGCCTTTAAGCAAGAGGTGAGCCGTGAAATGGAGGAGTATTCCAAGTGGTGCAAGTCTGTGGGTTGGCCAATGTCGGCTCTTCTCGAACGCTTCATCATCCCCAAGCCCAAGCCTGACCCGCTGGCGGATGTACTGAGAGATTTTGGTGGGTTTATGCCAGATGCTGAAGACTTCCGCACAGCACTGGAAGCGCGTGGGCTGGAGATAAGGGCGAAGGTGCAATGATCCGGCGCATCATCGACTGGTTTATAGACCACATGTTCAGAGACGAAAAGGATTGGGACCAGTGACACCCAGAGAGAAGATACACGCCGCCATCGGCGACATTGCAGAGCCACACGGCTACACAGTCGAGGACATCCTCGGCCCATCGCGGTTGAAGCATCTGGTGTCAGTGCGCCGCGACTGTGTTCTGATGCTGCGGGATAGAGGCTACTCGACCCCCGAGATCGGCAGGCTGATGAACCGCTGCCACACCACCATCGTCCACGCATTAAATAAGGTGGTTGACACCTGCAATGATATGGTTGTAGGGATACCTGACCAACAACGAAAGGACGTAACATGATCGACTGGACCAAAGACGAACGCATCGCAGAACTGATGGAGCAGGCCGTTAGGCACTTCAACGAATTCGACGAGCTGTCGCTTGAACACGAGGCGCAGATGGATTTGATCCGCGAGGAGTATATGTGGGAACGCTCAAACGACTACCGCGGTGAGTGCTTCGGCGAGTTTGACGACTGGCATGGCCAGTTGACGGTCGAAGAGTTCGTCACGTCGGTGTTGCCGTGAGGATGGTCACACGCATGGAGCCGCAGTCGGACCACGACATCAGGCAGGCCGCCATCAATGGGTCCAGAGACCTGTGCGCCGCCATCTTGGCCACAGGCAAGACGCACGGCCCCATGACAGAGGCCCAGCAGATCGCCGCCGTCAAGTACGCGCACCGCATTAACTACATCGACGGCATACGGGTACAATCCAAGAGGGAGAAGAAGACGTGAGATACGGATCAGTGTGCAGCGGCATCGAAGCTGCAACGGCCGCATGGCACCACATGGGCTGGGAGGCCGCATTCTTTTCTGAGATTGAGAAGTTCCCATGCGCCGTGCTTCAACACCGATACCCCGACGTGCCTCTACACGGCGACTTCACAACTATTAAGGAAAACGAATATGGAAAGATCGATCTCCTCGTCGGCGGAACACCATGCCAGTCATTCAGCGTCGCGGGACTGCGAGGCGGTCTGGACGACGACCGTGGTAACCTCGCCCTTGAATTTTGCCGACTTGCTCAAAGAGAGCAACCTCGCTGGATTGTCTGGGAAAATGTCCCCGGTGTCCTGTCATCGAGCGGAGGACGGGACTTTGGTTCCATCCTTGGGGCGCTGGAAGACCTCGGGTATGGTCTCGCCTACCGAGTGCTTGACGCTCAGTACTTCGGAGTGGCCCAGCGACGCCGTCGTGTGTTCGTTGTCGGATACCTTGGAGACTGGCGACCTGCCGCAGCGGTTCTCTTTGAGCGCCACAGCATGTCAGGGCATCCTGCGCCGAGCCGACAAAAGAGGCAAGAAGCTACCGACACGGCTGCAACAGGCGTTGGAGGCAGTGGCGGCATTGGACGGGCACGACCTGATCTAGACACGTTTGAGTGCGGCGGTATCGGTTCGTACTCTAGCAGCGACAACAGCAGTCCGCTGCTGCGCACTGGCGCTGACCTCGGCCCGGGCTGTGAGGCTCTGATCGCCAGCACCTTCAATGACGATGGCACTGCGCGGACGCTGACGGCACGCTATGACAGCAGCCCTTGCGTTGACCGCGGACCTGACATCGTGGCTGTGAACATCAACGGCGGCGAACCGCGACTGTCTGACGTTACGGGCACGATCGACTGTTGGTCAACAAGTGGCCGTGGATCATCGCAACAGTTGGCCGTGCTTCAAGACGCGCCTGACGTTGTTGGTACGCTACGCGCCAAGCGGCCCGGCGAGGGTGGCATACAAGGCGACTTCGACCACATCGTTCCAGTCATCAGCCCTGCCTTGAACACGCAGAGCGGATCGCACCACGCGCCTGACACAAAGGCGTATGTGGCAACGTACCCCATCAACAGCATGAACGCGTTCAGAAGTCCTGACGCTGCGGCCAGCACTGGCCTTGGCGTTGGTCACGATGGCGAGGCGATGTACACGCTGACCAAAGGCGATCATCACGCCGTTGCGGCCACCACGCAAGTCATTGGTTTTGACGCATACAACAATGATGTGACTGGTGATGTAACGAAGACAATCGACACGGGCGCGGACTATCACCATGTCCCCATCGCGTTCACCGCCAAGGACTACGGCGCGGACGCAACCGAAGACCTTTCCCCCACTCTACGTGCGGGCGGCTTCACGAATAGCCACCAGAACGGCGGCGTGATGCCCGCTGTGGCGTATGAGCCAGCAATCGGATGGTCAGAGGAACTGACGGCCAGTGTTGATGTGGCAGGCACGATACAACGGGGCGGCAGTGGAGGCCGCCACGATGGGGTCATGGTTCCCGCACAAGGCGTGGCGTATTTAGAAAAACAAAAGCCGCTTGATCCGTACTTGGGTGGAGAAGTCACGATTGCCATTGACGCTAGTTATTCCAAGGGGTGTGGCGGGACTTCTGCTGCTGAAAGACCTGTGGTTGCATCCAATTCAACTGTCCGCCGCCTGACACCCGTTGAGTGCGAGCGGCTGCAAGGCTTCCCCGACAACTTCACCGCCATACCGTGGCGCAAGAAGGGCGCAGAGGATTGCCCAGACGGCCCCCGCTACAAGGCTTTGGGCAACAGCATGGCCGTCCCGGTCATGCGCTGGATTGGCGAGCGCATAAACACCATCGACGACTATCTGTCGATCATATGAAGGAGAGAACCATGTCAAAGATAACAGAGGCAGTTGAGGCCGAGAAGGCCGCCATCATCGACATGCTGACAACGATGCAGAGCGGCATAGACGTCGCCCTGCGCGGTGCCGGTCCCGTGGACACAGTCACCCTGCGTTTTGCCAGCGGCTTCGTCGGCGGCATCATCGAGAGCGTCGAGGACAACATACATCGCGGTGAGACCCCTGCGCCCAAGTCATCGATTATTCTGCCATGATGGACATGGACGACATACCGATCGAGATCATAGAGGCCGCCAACGAGGTGGTGTCCGACATATTCATGGAGGCGGCATACGTTGCCGCCGAGAGCGAACACCTTATCACCTTCGACGAGGCGATAGAACAAGCGATATTTAACCTTGCGCTGGGCGGCATGCCGTCCGGCACCGAACACTGAAGGGAGACTACAATGTTACACACCACCGTTAGCATCGCATTCGCTGGGGCGCTTCTGCTCGCGATCGGCACCATCTACTACACGATGAAGGGGAACTAACAATGGCCGACACAGTTGACACCATCCTGTCCGACGCACGCAAGGCCATTGTCAAGCGTGAGCGTCTGGTTGCGCAGCTTAGGCAGACCGATATGGAACTTAGCAGGCTCACGCAGCAATACCGCACCGAGGCCAAGGTCTGGATCACGTCGCCAGTCATGCTGCGGCACGCCGTCGAGGCGCGCATCGGCAAGAAGCTGGCCGCATAATAATCCTTGCTGCCGTCCGATCCATGCGATACGGACGGCACCCCAACAACGAAGGACACCAAAATGACAGGCATCAAGAAAGCCGTGAACTTAGCGGGTGGCGCAAACCAGCTCGCCCTCAAGCTCGACGTCACACACCAAGCAATATACGTCTGGCTGCGCAAGGGCTGGGTGCCATCCCAGCGTGCGCTACAGATTGAGCACATGTTCGACATCCCACGGGCCGAGTTGTTCAAGCCAGAGCTTGCCGCTCTGCTCACGTCCAACTGAACGCCGTGGACAACGTGCAACGCATCACACCAGAGGTCCGTGACATCCACGTCCCCGCGCCCCTGCGCGACCTGCCGCTGTTCCTGTGCTGGCGGCTTGAGCCGCGCTATAACGGCGACCCCAAGCCGCTGAAGGTGCCGTACTACCCGCTCGGCAACAAGCGCGTCGGGCGTCAGGGTGCGCCAGAGGATCGCTCGCAGCTCACGACCTTCGCCCTCGCGCGCGATCAGGCCGCCAAGCGCGGCATGACTGGCATCGGCATCGCCCTGCTCGAGGGTTACGACCTCGTCGCGATCGACGTGGACAACTGCGTCACCGACGGCAAGCTGCCGAGCGAGATACTGCACGCCGTGGGGTCAACCTACGCCGAGTACTCGCCCAGCGGTCGCGGCATCCGCGCCATCATGCGCGGCAACATCGGTAACCACAAGGCACCGACCACAGACACCGACTACGGCTTCGAGGTGTTCTCGACGACTGGCTTCTGCACGCTGACCGGCAACGCCCTAGACCACATCGACATCCTCGGCCTCGAGGACACCGTGGGCAAGGTAAGCCCTGAGATCAAGGTCATCTGCGAGCGCCGCTTCGGCAGCTCCACGGCGAGGGTATCTGACCCCGACGACTTCATGGTCGGCCGCGAGCCGAAGATCGGTCTGTCAATATCGCAGATGGAAGAGCTGCTCTCCGTTCTGGACCCAGACATGCCCCGCGAAGACTGGATCAGGGTCGCTATGGGCCTGAGCCACGAGACCGACGGCGACGACACCGGCTTCAGCATATGGGACGAGTGGTCGGCGCAGGGGTCAAAGTACCCCAGCGAGGAGGCGCTGCGGACGCAGTGGGACAGCTTTGAGCGCCGTAAGGGCGCAGGCCACCGTCAGGTGACTATGGCGTCTGTAATGAAGATGGCAAAGGAGGCTGGCGCGTCACCCACCCCGCGCCCCACCTTGGCGGCAACCGTTGACGACTTGCGCACAGCAATGAGCGCGGTTGCCGCCACGCCTGCGTCGGGCATGTTCACGCCCGAAGAGTATACCGGCCGCTTCCCGATCACGTCACTGGCAGTCAGCATCATGATGGAGCCGGGCGGCTGGTTGATTAAGAACGTGCTGCCTGACGCCGGTCTGATTGTGTTGTACGGCGCGTCAGGCTCAGGCAAGACGTTCGTCGCCATTGACTTGGCCTACGCAATCGCGATGGGCATCCAGTGGCGCGGCAACCGCACCAAGAAGGGTCGCGTGCTGATCATCGCCGCCGAGGGCGGCAAGGGCATGAGCAAGCGCCTGAAGGCGTATTTGAAGCACCACAAGATTGACCCGAACGACGTTGACATCGGCCTGCTGACCGTGCCGCCGAACTTCCTGCTGTCCGAGGACGTGACCGAACTGGCTGCGGCCGTTGCGGCATCTGGCGGCGCGGACGTCATTATCGTTGACACCTTTGCGCAGGTCACGCCCGGCGCGAATGAGAACAGCTCCGAGGACGTCGGTCTGGCGCTTGGCAACGCACGCGCACTGGAGATGGCCACAGGCGCAACAATCTTGGCGGTGGACCACAGCGGCAAGGACGCGTCGAAGGGCGTGCGCGGCTGGTCGGGTAAGTTTGCAGCGGCGGACGCCGTGCTTGAGGTCTTGAAGTATGAGAACGGCACACGCGAATTGCGGATTGCCAAGATGAAGGACGGTGACGACGGACTGAAGTGGGGCTTCCGCTTGGAGATGGTTGTCGTCGGCACCGACGCCGATGGCGATCCGATCACGAGCTGCGTTGCCGTCGAGGCTGACGTGCCTGTGCCGGTGGTTCAGGAGACGGGCCCCAAGGCGCAGCGCTTCGGCCCACATGAACGTCACGTGCTTGAGATAATTGAGGACCAGTATTCGGGCATTGACCGTGCGCCATTGGCCGAATTGTTCGACAAGTGCTTTGCCGCCATGACCAAGCCAGAGGCACCGAAACGTGACCTTAGACGCCGCGATCTGGACCGTGCGATCCAGTCGCTGGTCAAGCGCAAAGACCCGCTGATAGAAATAAAGAACGGTATTGTAATTTTTTACACATAAGGGGGTTGACCCCTGCAACGAACCAGTTTAGAGACCGTGTCACCAACAACACGAAGGGAATTACAAAATGGCTACCAAGTTTAATACTATCGACCTCGCCGGTTCAGTCGTTGACCGTCTGGGCGACATCAAGGCCCAGATTGCCGAACTGAAGGCGATCGAAGCCAACCTCATCGGCATCCTCGTCAATGGCGGCGAAGGCGCAGTGGACGGCGACACTTTCCGCGCCACCGTCTCCTCGGTCGCCGAGCGTTCGTCGCTCGACGCCAAGGCGGCCGAAGCCAAGCTCCGCGAGCTGGGCGTTGACGGCCGCTGGTTCAGCAAGAACCAGAAGGTCACCAAGGGCTACACCGTAGTCAAAGTCGTGGCGAGGAAGGCATGATGGCCGACAGCATCTTGGCCGCAGAGTACATGGTGGGTAGCAAGCGCTACCCGCCAACCCTCTACATCAACCGGATCACGGACGGACGCCGTTCCAACGTGGCCGCATTCACCGTGTCAGGCAAGCGCGAGGCGCGTCAACTGGCAAAGCAACAAGGAGCAGAGCCGTGGAATTTTTAGATCGCAGCACATACCGCATGTATTCCGACACCAGCCTTCAGGAGATGGCAAAGTACAACCCAAGCGCAGAGCTGGCCATCGTGCTGGGCGAGCGTCTGGAGGAAGTGCAAGCAGAATTTGGGGAGCGTCTTGGGGAGGCACTTGAGCGTGCCGCCGACTTGCAGCTCGACTTGAACCAGATGGACGACAACCTCTACATGTTGCGGGCAGAGCTTCTCCGCGCCGAAACTACCGTCGCCAGCATGGCGGCAGAAATCTCATATTTGAAGGAGCAGAATAATGATTAAGATCGAAGTAACAGGCAACAGCATCCCCGAAGTGGCCGACAAGCTGTTGGCCATCGGTGCCAGCTTGCGGGGCATTACAACCACCATGCCAGCGGAGGTAGCCGAAGCGTGTGAGATCGCAGAGACCTACCGCAAAACCCCACCGAAAAAGGCGGAGGTTATGCCAGAGGTGGTTGTTGCACCTTTGCCGATTGAGGATGAGCCATTAGAAGTAATTGACTTGCCCGCGGCTGATACGCCCACGATCGACTTCAACGCCGACATCCGCGCGCCGGCACTGAAGGTGGTTGAGAAGTGCGGCAAGCCTGCACTGGAGGCAATCTTGGCACACTTCGGTGTGGCACGCGCATCCTTGGTTGCGCCAGAGCGGCTGCCAGAACTGCTTGCCAAGCTCAACGAGGCGTTGGGTTAATGAGTGGCCACGCCAAACTAAGCCCGTCCGGCGCGCACCGCTGGATGGCCTGCTCAGGCAGCGTTGCGCTCGAGGCGTCGTTCCCCGACAGCAGCAGCGAGTTTGCTGCCGAGGGGACGTTGGCGCATGAAGTGGCGGCAAAGTGTCTGGACAGCGGCGCAGAGCCTTCGGCGCTCATCGGTCAGAAGTTCAACATTGACGGCTTTGACTTCACCGTCGACCAGTCGATGGCCGACCACGTCAAGGACTACATGAACCTCGTCCGCGAGTACGCCGAGGGCGGTGAACTTCTGGTTGAGAAGCGCGTCGGCATCGGCCACTTGACGGGTGAGGAAGATGCGGGCGGCACGTCCGACGCAATCATTATCAAGGGCACCGAGATCATCGTTGTGGACCTAAAGTACGGCATGGGCGTCAGGGTCGATGCGAACGAAAACCCGCAGCTCATGTTGTACGCTCTCGGCGCGCTGAACGAATACGAAATCCTTGGCAACTTCGACACGGTCACGATGGTCATTCACCAGCCGCGCCTGAACCACGTCAGCGAGTACAGCATACCGGTGAGTGAATTACTTACCTTTGGCGACCAAGTCCGTCAGGCGGTATCAAGACTTGAGGAACCAACCTTTGTGCCGGGTGAGAAGCAGTGCCGCTTCTGTAAGGCTAAGGCGACATGCCCAGCCCTGCGGGCCGAGGTGGCCGAGGTGGTCGGCGGCGCGGCGGACCTGAGCGACTTTGCCGATCTGGTGGGTCAAGACATCACGTCCGAGACCAGCGACAATTACCTGCCGATCGCCATGTCAAAGGTTGAACTGGTCGAGCAGTGGTGTAAGGCTATACGTGCCGAGACCGAGCGTCGCCTGCTTGCAGGTCAGCCTGTCACCGGCTACAAACTGGTCCAAGGCCGCGCCGGCAACCGCGACTGGAAAGACGCAAAGGCCGTCGAGGACATGATGAAGAAAACCTTCCGCATGCGTGACGACCAAGTGTACGACTTCAAGCTGATCAGCCCCACGAAGGCTGAGAAGGTATTCAAAGAAAACCCCAAGCGCTGGGCGAACCTGCAAGAGCAGATCGCGCGGAGCGAAGGCAAGCCATCTGTGGCACCCGCCACCGATAAGCGTCCAGCAATGGACGTAAAACCAGTCTTGGACGATTTCCAAGGCTTAACTGCAAACTGAGGAATTGAAAAATGCAAGTAATGCTTAAAAATATCCGTATCGCCTTCCCAGCTCTGGGCGCGCCGCAATCTTTCGGCGAAGGTGAGCCAGCCTACGGAGCCAAGCTGATCGTCGACCCCAAGGGTGAACACGTGAAGCAGATCAGGGAAGCCATCTTGGAGGCGGCCAAGGAAAAGTGGAAGGACGAGGCGCAGGAGGTTATCGACGCCCTGACCGACGACAAGAAGGTCTGCTACGTTGAGGCCGAATACCGCAACAAGAAGACACGCCAGCCGTATGCGGGCTTCGAGGACAAGTTCTACCTGTCCGCACGCAACGCAGGCACGCAGCCTACGGTCGTCGACCGCCTCGGCAATGAAGTCAGCAATAAGGCGGAGATTGAGCGTCTGATCTATTCAGGCTCTTACGTCCACGCGTCGGTTGACATCTGGCCGCAGGACAACAAGTGGGGTCAGCGCATTAACTGCACCCTGCGCGGTGTCATGTTCGCCAAGGACGGCGAGAACTTTGGCGGTGGCTCAACAGCCTCGGCCAGCGAGTTCGCTGACTTTGCGATTGACGCGGAAGACCTTCTGTAATGTCTGACATCGGACACAACCTCGTCGCCGGCGACGAACTTCAGCTCCTCTTCGAACGTATCGAAAACATGGAGGCGCAGAAGAAAGAAATCGCCGAGGACATCAAGGACGTATTCGCCGAGGGCAAGTCTCGCGGCTACGACGTCAAGATTATGCGTCACGTTCTGCGCCTTCGGGCTATGGACGCAGACAAGCGGCAAGAAGAACGCTATCTGGTTGACGCATATGCGTCAGCTATTGGACTTGATCTGATATAGTGATATGGGGGCGGTGCGTTGGCTTTGTGCTTTTAGCCAACGCACCCTCTTTTCTGGCGGATCGCGCCGCGCACCGGGTTCTCCCTTTCCCGTTGTTGGTAACTAGCTCGGCGCGGTCCACCAGAACTGAGGGACACATGCAAACACTTTTTCTGGACACCGAAACCTACAGCCCCGTGCCGATCACGCACGGGACGCACCGCTACGCCGAGGAGGCGGAGGTGCTGTTGGTTGCCGTGGCGGTGGACGACCAACCCACCGAAGTGTGGGACACGCAGCTTCGGCCGACGTGGAAGCGCGACCTCCAGTCGCTGATCGACGCGGCCGAGCGGATCGTTATACACAACAGCCACTTCGACCGCACAATCCTACGCCACGTTGGTGTGGACGCGCCAGTGGAGAAGATACGCGACACGATGGTGCAGGCGCTTGCGCACAGCCTCCCCGGCTCGCTGGGCACGTTATGCGATGTTCTTGGTGTCCCGACAGATAAAGCTAAAGACAAGGCGGGCAAGAAGCTGATACAGTTGTTCACGAAGCCGCGTCCGAAGAACATGAAGTTGAGGAGAGCCGACAGTGCCAGCCACCCCGCCGAGTGGGCCGAGTTCATCGAGTACGCCCGCCTCGATGTGGACGCGATGCGAGACGTATATGGACGAATGCCGAATTGGAACAATAGTCTCAGTGAGCGGCAACTTTGGCGGATCGACCAGAGAGTTAATGACCGTGGTATCGCCATCGACCTTGAACTCGCACGCGGAGCCGTTCGAGCTTTTCGAAGAACTTCGGGAACTCTGGCCGCTCGTGCAGCCGAGCTGACAAGCGGGTACGTAAAGAAGCTGACGCAGGGTACGCGCTTCCTGCGCTATTTGGAAGACTTTCACAATTTCGTTCCAGAGAACTTGACCAAGGGCGTAGTCGCGGGGCTGCTCGCTGGCGACAGCCTGACGCCCGAAGTGCGCGAGCTGCTTGAGATACGCCAACAGGCGTCGGCCACGTCGCCCGCCAAGTATAAGGTGCTGCTTGACGCCACGTCATCCGACGGCCGCCTGCGCGGCACGCTCCAGTTCTGCGGAGCATCGCGCACAGGCCGTGACGCGGGGCGTATCTTTCAGCCACAGAACCTGCCGCGCCCCACGATGGACGCCGACGTGATCGAGACAGGCATCGCCGCCATGAAGATGGACTGCGAAGAACTCATGTTCAACAACGTGACCGACCTGTGCTCGTCCGCCGTGCGCGGCTGCCTTGTGGCACCAGAGGGACGCAAGCTGGTCATCGCCGACCTGTCCAACATCGAGGGCCGCGTGCTTGCGTGGCTGGCCGGCGAGGATTGGAAGGTCAAGGCGTTTGCCGACTTCGACCGAGGCGTCGGGCACGACCTGTACGTGGTCGCCTACGCCAAGGGCTTCAACGTCGATCCCGAAGAGGTGGTGGAGAACAAGAAGAACGGCGACGGGTCCATGCGCCAGTACGGCAAGACGATGGAATTGGCGTGCGGCTATCAGGGCGGCGTCGGAGCCTTTCGCGTGATGGGCGGCCCTGCGGTCGCGGCCATGTCCGACGACGACATCCAGCCGCTGGTCAGTGCGTGGCGCAAGGCGCACCCCAATGTGGTTAAATTGTGGCACGGCGTTGAGCGGGCGGCTAAGGATGCCATCAGGAAGCCGGACGAGTTGTCGATGTATGACAAGCTCCAGTTTGACATGAAGGACGGCTGGCTGCGCATCCGCTTACCCAGCGACCGATACCTGTCCTACCCGAAGGCGGAGATCGACGACGGGCGGATCGTCTTTGACGGCACGAACCAGTACACCCGCAAGTGGGAGCGCGTCGAGACCTACGGCGGCAAGCTGGTCGAGAACATCGTGCAGGCCGTTGCCCGTGACGTGTTCATGACTGGCATGGTCGGCGCAGAGCAGCACGGCTACGGCGTCTGCATCCGCGTGCATGACGAGCTGATCACCGAGGTGCCTGACACCGCCGACTACACTGTCGCCGAGTTGTCATCAATCATGGCCACTAAACCGTCGTGGGCTGTCGGCCTGCCGCTGGCTGCGGCTGGGTTTGAGACCTACCGGTATAAAAAGGACTGAGGCATGTTCACGCAACTGAACCCGTCAATCCCGATGGACACACCCAAAGGCTCTGGCTTGGCGCTGGCCGTCATCGACTACGGGTTGGAGCACAGCCTGCTCTGGGTCGTTGCAATCGACGACACTGGTGAAGTTTGGTGCGTGCCGAACGGCGACGTCCGCGCGCAGAAGAACTGGTCCGCCGGGCGGCTGGTCGAATGACCCCCGCAAGCCGCCTACAGGACCGCCTCAAGCAGAAAGTGCAGAAGAGTGGGGGTCAGTACCGCAAGGTGCGCTGGGAGGGCCGTAACGGCTGCCCTGACTGCCTTGTGTGGTGGGACTGGCCGCACGTCGCCTTCATCGAAGTTAAGGCGCTCGGCGACCGCGTCAGCACGATACAGGGCCGCGAGATCGCGCGCATGCGGCGCTACGGCATTCCGGTGTATATTGCGCGGACGAATGAGGACATTGACACGATAGTCGAACAGATACGGAGCGGTAATGACACGGACGTTTAAGCCACACGATTACCAAATCGACGCCATTAGGTTTTTACAGGCCACACCTCGCTGTGCGCTGTGGATGCCAATGGGCGGTGGAAAATCAGTGACAACATTGATGGCGTTAGACGCGCTTGACCTTGTGGAGGAAGTTTACCCCGTACTCGTGCTGGCACCGCTGCGCGTCGCGCGCACGACATGGCCCGAAGAGGTAAAAAAATGGTCTCAACTATCACACCTGACCGTCAGTGTCATCACCGGCACACCGAAGCAGCGCGAGCGCGCGCTGGCCAAGGAGGCGCACATTTACTGCACGAACTATGAGAACCTGAAATGGCTCCGAGACCAGTTGGGCGACGCGTGGCCGTTCAAGACTGTGGTGTCCGACGAGTTCACCCGCCTGAAGTCCTTCAGGCTGCGTCAGGGAGGCGGTAGGGCACGTCTGCTGGGTCAGGTGGCACACACCCACGTCACGCGCTTCATCGGCCTCACAGGGACGCCAGCGCCCAATGGGGTCAAAGACCTCTGGGGTCAGATATGGTTTCTGGATAAGGGCGAGCGTCTGGGCAAGACCTTCAGCGCCTTCGAGAGCCGATGGTTCCGCAAGGGGTATGACGGCTACAGCCTCGTGCCCTATGAGCACACGCAGAGCGAGGTTGAGGAGAAGCTGCGCGACGTCTGCCTGACCGTCCGTGCGTTGTCCGTTGACGAGCCGAACGTGGTGCCAGTCTACGCCGACTTCATTCCGTCCGTGCGCAAGCTGTACGTGTCGATGGAGACGGAGATGTTTGCGCAACTCGCCGAGAGCGAGGTTGAGGCGGCCAACGCCGCCGTGCGGACGCAGAAGCTATTGCAGATCGCCAACGGCGCGCTGTACGTGGGTGACGAAGGGAAGTGGGAGGAAATACATAATGCCAAGCTGGACGCACTTGAAAGCATTATTGAGGAGGCTAACGGCGCGCCCGTCTTGGTGGCCTACAATTTCAAGCACGACCTTCAACGTCTACAAATCCGTTTCCGTAAAGGCAGGGTGCTGGACACTGACCCTGATACGATCAGGGATTGGAACGCCGGACGGGTGCCGATACTATTCGCTCACCCTGCGTCGGCGGGACATGGGTTGAACTTGGCGGACGGTGGGAACATTCTCGCCTTCTTCGGCGTTAACTGGAACTTAGAAGAGCACATGCAGATCATCGAGCGCATCGGCCCCATGCGGCAGAAGCAGGCGGGGCATGATCGACCGGTGCTGGTCTACCCCATATTGGCGCGCGACACGGTGGACGAGGTGGTCATGGAGCGCCTGTCAAGCAAGCGCAGCGTCCAAGAGGTGCTGCTTGAGGCGATGAAATCTAGGAGGAAAAGATGACAAGTGATATTTGTGAACACGGCATTCTGGCCGATGCCTGCGTGCCCTGCGCGGTAGCCATATGGCGCGCCGAGGACGCCAAGGGTGAAGAGCTTACGCCGATGCCAAAGCTGACCGGCGGGTCGTCGAGCTACTACACGGTCGCCGTGGAGCGGCCGACGTCTGGCGGCGCGCCGTACATGACAGAGTGCAATGATATCATTGAGGCGCTGAACATGGAATACGACGTGGCCAACGTCTTCAAGGCCGCGTGGCGCATCGCCGCGCTGCGTCAGGGTAAGGGCAAGCTGGGGCAGGACAGTCCCGTATACGACGCGGAGAAGATTGTCTTCTTCGGTAACCGCATCATTGAGAGGTCGAAATGATAGAAGACGCACAAGATAGGGCGTACAATTTGGCGCATGATATTATACTGGCGGCTACGGACGGCGATGCGGCAGGGGCTGAAGCGTTAAGCAAAGTCTTTGCTATCGAAATTCAAACCATCCTCAATATGGGTCTTCAATCCCCTGAAGATATTTCATAAGAAGATCGTAGGCTTCGGGTGTCATATTTTGCGATGGTTTGCCTAGTTCAAACGCGCGCAAATCAGACCCCGCAAGAGCGTTAGCATCGCGGCGGCTTTTTGCAAAATCGCTGAACATTGTGGTAAACGGGACCAAAGGTCCGCGTCCTTCATACGTGCCCGCCATACGATCTGGGTACGACCTGTGGCCGACACCACCTTCAAGCGGTTTAAGACTATCTGGGCCAAATTCGACAAACGAGTATCCAGAAGTCCCTGCGGGGACGTCCAACAGGTTCTCATCGGTCAGTGCGTAACGGGCTGCGGGGACGTTAGGGAACCCTTGATTAAGAGCGCCGGCATTGTCGAGCAGCGCTACGAAGGCTTTACGTTGGCCCTGTGTCATGCCATGCAGTTGTTGCGCCGCCTCATCATGCAGCAATCCTGCGTAGCCGGGCAGAACGTCACGGGCACGTTTGTTGAACACGCTCAAATCGCTTTTGCGGATGGGGCTTGTAGTCGCCATCTGGTGCAGCAGGTCTGTCATGTCGATAGTTTGGTTAAGAGCGCCCGGCCCCATCGCCGTAGTAACGCCGAATACCGGCTGCCCTGCGTCCAATCCTTCCGCGACAGCCCGACGGACTGGGCCAAGCGCACCGTACTCAGAAGCCCACGCACCTTCGCTTCCAAGCGCCTCTTGGAGCGCAGGGAACATCGCGCCACCCTGTGTATCTACGTTTGTTGGGTGGTCGTTTACGCGTAGAATGGTGTCGCCAGCGCGCTCCCTGTCGCCGTACAACGAAACGATTTTTGCGTTTTCTAAACGACTTGTGTCGAACATCCGATCACGCGGCAGCACAGCGTAAGGTTCAGCAACCACCTTCGTTGCTTCAACGGGTGTCGGCGTCTTGTAGCTGGAGAAAACCCCAAATTTGCTTGGGTGCTGTGCTTGCGTCTGAGCCTGACCGCGCAGCGGAAGGCCACGCTCGCCGGCTTGTGTTGCGATGGGGGAAACGGATGGGCGCTCAAACTCTGTTTTTGGGGAGGCGGGTACCTTTATGCTTTTAACAACCTTTTTCTCTGCAACCTTCGTTGCGGCTTTAGTAGCCGCCGTTTCAGCGGCCTCTACGCCCGCCTTCGCCGCGAGTTTACCCGCGCCACGAAGTTCGGGGTTAACCACGCCGGCCACGGATAGCGGAACCATTGCGGCGAGCTTCTGCCCGCCGGCTGTGTTACCGCGTGCCCGTTCAGTCGCCGCTTGTTGAAAAACGCGGTACGGATCGGCCAGCGGGTCGATGAAGCCAGCCTTGAGCAGCCGCAGACTTTCCGTGACGGGCGCAGCGCGGAGAGATTTGTTCTCCTTGCGCAACCAATCATAAGCACCCGACGCACCTTTGCTGATGTCGTTCATGACGCTCTGGGGCGTGGATTTTACTGCATAACCATACGCGGCACCGCCAAGCGTAGCTGCGGGCGAGTTGCGCGGGTTTACGACAAGCACGTCTTTGGCTGTGCTCAGGTAGTCACCCGTGGTGGGTTTCTTTACCTGAGCTGCATTCCTCTTACGTACTTCAAGACTTCCCGGCATTATCGTGTGTCCTTCTTAGCGGCGCATGCCGTAGTGTCGTGCCAGATCGGCGATGGATGCCATGCCGCCGTTGCGGAACGCCTGCACGGTGCCGCCACGGTACTTGCCTTTCACAGGCTTCGCGAGGTCCGCAAGTTCTTTAACGCGGCGGCCTGTCGCCAGCTCAACAAACGTGTCCGTCTCAGGGTCGTACTCAACGGCCTTGTCTTCGAACATTGTCACACCTTCTTCGGCGATGGGTGTCGCCACTTCGGCAACGGGGGCAACAGCGGCCCTTTGGGGTGCCGCAACTTCAGCCTCTGACGCGAGTACTGGCTCTTCCCGCGCTTCGGGCACTAAAGTTGGTATAAGGCCCGGAGCCAATACCCGCTGCGGCAAGTAATTCTCGGCGAGGTCTGCTATCTTTCCACCGACAGAGGGTCGATCAAACATGAACTTCGACAACCCACGCTGTCCACGGCGAGAACCTAACAAGCTGAGAATGGCGAGTGGTGTCAGCGTTGTGGCCGCGCCGTAGGCCACGTCCTCACCGGAGACACCCCTTTCTGGGGTGTAACCAGCAAAGCCGCCAATGCCGCCGCCAGCCACGCCGCCGAGGCCAATAGTGCCCAATCCGGTCAACGCCGCGCGACGAGCAGTGCCACTATCTGGCATTTTCGACGGGAGGACATTCTGCGCCAACCGCGAAAGTTCCTTCAGCGGTGGTGTGCCGGGGTATTTACGGCCACTAGCCGACACGGCTTGCGTAAGATTGCCCGGCGTGAACACATCGGCACCAAGACCAGTTGGGTCCATCTTCGCACGCTCTATGGCGTCGGTCAGTGTCTTCTCGCCGCGATACATCGTGTCGGCTTCACGGAGAAGCGGTACGATGGTGGGGTCTTGCCGCTCTACCATTTCGCGCAAGGCACCGCTGACGCCGCCAAGGGCGTCCCTGTAGTCTTTCTCAAAGCCGGGCTTCGTGGTTTCGCTCTTATATCCGCTAAGTTTGCGTTGCGCCTGTTGGTAGTCGGGGCCAGACATGGTTCCGCTACGCCCGATTGGCGTATCTATTATGCTATTCTTGACCGCGAGATCGAATTTGTCCGCGAACTCGCCTGTCAGCTTGCTGCGTGTGGCGAGAGCGTCAACCATATCCTGCGTGAACAGAGGATCGTTTAGGTCGAATTGCTTGCCTGCAACGGCGTCGTCGTATGCCTTTATTCGCGCCGCTTTCAGCGCAGCCACCCCCTCGTCGCCGTAGCCCATAGGCTGGCCGCCAACTTCACGGAATGCCGCTTTGTTTAGGTCAACGAGGCTTTCGCCGCGTCGTGCGTTAATTATGTCACCAATTATTGGTATTGAAGTGGCTGCGTCTTCGATTGACTTCGGTGCGCCGCCCAGTTGCTGGCCAACGGTGAGGTCTTCTATGCCATAACGATCTATCAGTTTCTGTACTGTGGGCGCGCGATCCGCGCCGCGCAGGATAAAGTCGCCTAAGTTACCGAGGGTCTTCCCAGCTACGGTACCCGTAACGCCCGATATAGCTCCACCAGTGGGATCACCTTCAACGGCGGCACCATAGGCGGTGCCTTGCGTAACGTCACCGAGTAGGTTGCGCAAAAAGGTTGCGCCCTTGCCGCCTGACGTGACGTACTTTGCCAGTTCGGGTGCTTGGGCTAAAAGTTTGGATGCGCCAGCGGTGCCGAGTTTTGCGAGGGCCGAGCTACCGGTGATAGAACCAAGGACGTCGCCCGCCATAGCGGCGTTAGGGTTAAGTTCGCGGAGTTGCGCCATTTCGGGGAGCAACGCGTCCATAGCGTTTAGGGTAGCGGAAGACGCGCCTGTCGCAAGAGCGGTTCCAGCGGGGGACATTACAGCCGTGCCCGCCGCGCGCTCTAACATGTTGCGCGTGTCGTCAACAGTCACGGGTGGTATCGTGACGTTCACGGGCTGTTTAGGGTCATTGTACTGCTTCAGATACTCAACCGTGCGTGGATCGTCCTCGTATGGCAAGTCTGGGCGAAAGCCGTACTTTGCGTCAAGAGCGCGGCGGACGTTGGCGTATTCCTTCAGACCAACGGTGCCGCGAGGGTGTTCCGAAAGCCAAGTATTCATCTCCGCCTGCATCTCTGGCGGGATGGGCATGCTTGTTTTATCCGCGCCAAACGAGGCTGCTTCCATCCCGATGGGTTGGGCGAATGCTGCGTTGCTAGGAAGCGCGGTGGTAGTGTCTGCCTGTGTCGGGGCGGCGACCTGCAAGCTATCCAATTCGGGCGGTATGTCCTTAAACGTACCAACCTCGCGGACGCCCAGCTTGCTGCGCTCGCTCTCAGGCAGAGAGAGATACTGCCGCGCCGCTGTCTCAACAGGTTCAGTCCACCGGATAGGTGGGAGGCCCATCGACTGCACCTTCGCGTCGATACGGCGGCGTAAGTTATACGTCTTGCCGAGGAAAGTCATATCGAAGTCTGAGGTTGACGGTTGGTTGGCCGAGACAAAACGGTTTGCATCGGCGTCCGACTGGGAACCCATGCCGGGTATTTTGAAGAGAGCCAAACCTACGTCTGCGAGGCCCGCAGCGGTTGAGTTTATCACGCCCTTCGCCTGCGTTGGGAAGTACTCCAACGTAGATTGGATTAGCCCCTGTCCCGCAAGGTTTTCGTTAAACTGTTTGGTCAACAGGTTGATGGTGTCCACGGCGGTGTTCAAATCACCGAGGATGCGCGTCTCCGCTGTCTGGTCCGCAGCGCTTTTGGGCGGGCCTTTAAGGGCTGCGAGCGCCGCTTGCGCGGCGGCCTTGGCCGTTATCGCGTCGGCCTCTGCCTTGTCAGCCTTCGCGCGCGCCTCGCGCAACGTGTCTACCGAGGTCGCGTTGATGATGTCGGCTTCTGCCTGCTTCTTTCGCGTCTCCGCATCCGATATCCGCCTTGCGAAATCAGCTTCGACGCCTTTGATCTTTGCACTAGACGCAGCTTCAGACTGCTTCGGTGATGCGCTCGTGTCTAAAAAGTCCGCAGGGTTGAGCTTTTGCATTTAACGTCCTTTGTTCTTTACGCCGCGATCATACGCCTCTTTAAGCTGCACCGCAAACGTCGGGTAATACGCCACTGCGTCTTTTAAGTTTTCCTCGGTGGGGAATTGTTCAAGCGCCGTGTAATACTCAGGTTTTGGCACGCGGTTATATTCCGCGCCCATAACCTCATTGGTAAACGGGTTGCGTAGAGTGTCGCCAACAGCAATACCCCTGACTGGCTTGTTCGCCGTTGCGTTGATCCGCGCCATGGCGACCGCAGTCGTCACGTCCTGATTGGCAAGGCCAGCCCGCTGACCGAGTTGGGCGGCGGTCAGCGCATCAAGTGCGTCCTGACGCTTAATCTCACCCTCACGCTGGGCTTGCTGCTGCTTCTGCAAGACGGGCATGACGTTGCCCATAACACCGCTGAAGCCACGTACGGATGTCGGCGCAAAGAGCGCGGAGGACAGTTGATACATGCGCTCGCTGAACGACGGGCCAGCCTGCCTAGCTTTTAGTTGTGCCGTCAGGTCGTCGTAATACGTCTTGTATTCGCTGTTGAGCTTGTTGCGCGCAGCCACTGCCGTCTGAACATTGGGGTCTTTGTACACCGATAGGCCGCCAGTGTCGGCGTCATCCTCGGTGTCGGCACCAGCGGCAAGGCCACCTTCAAGTTCTTCGACCATTATATAACTCCCGCCTTCTTCAAGTCGGCTATTATGCCTGCCGCGCCAGTAAGAGCACCGCCGATCTGCGACGCCGTGCTCGCTGGGTATTCCTGTTTGACGCTCGACGGTGATATACCATACTCTGTCGTCGCAGTCGGAACGCCAGTGGCAACGCCCTTGAAGGCGTTCATCATGTTGTTGATCTGCTCTTGCGGATAGCCCTGCTGACGCAGGAAGTCGCCGTATGCCACGTCAAGGTTCTTCTGACCCAACTGCTGTTCCTGCGCGCCGACGCCGCCCAGCGCACCTGCGCCAGTGAGGCCGAGTTCTTGTGCTCGTGCGCCGAGACCCGACAGAGCGCCAGAGGCGGCGAGCTGCTGCGCCTGTTGTGTCTGCGCCAAGCCGCCAGACTGCGTGCCGATGCCCGCCTGCTGTCCTGCCGCAGAGAGCAACGCGCTCTGTTGGCCGGCAGTAAGGTTGCCCATCTGTGCGCCGATGTTGGCCTGCTGCTGACCGATAGTCGAGAGAGCCTGCTGCTGCCCTTGCGCGAGGTTGCCCGCCGTTGAGGCAAGCTGCCCTTGCCGCGCGAGGTCGGTAGCCGACAAGCCAGCGGCTTGTGTGTAACCTGACTGGAGCGCTGCGGTTTGCTGCGCGAGGATGTCGGCGTTGACGTCGCGGACGGCGCGTGAGGTGTCGGTCATCATGCCCGACGGCGTGCCCATGCCGCCACGGCCGCCGTAGCCAAGCTGTCCGGCTTGGATGTAGCGACCCTCGATCTGGGGCAAGATGTTCTCGGACAAGTTGCGTGCGCCCAGCTCGCCGATACGGTTGGTGACGGCATCATTGTACGGGTTCATGTACTGGTTGATGTTCGCCACGGACGACTGCCCTGCGGCGTTCATATATGGCTGCGCGGCGGTGACGCCATTGCTCGCGGCACTCTGCCCAAGGGAGGACAGTGCCTGTCCGAAGTACGGCTGCGCTGCGGCCGCGCCGCTGGTGCCGATGCCCTGCTCGAGGGAGGACAGCGCCTGTTGATAATATGGCTGCGCGGTAGTCAGCGCGCCCGGAGCGTTTGCGGCGCTCTGTGCAACGCCTGTGGCTTGGTTAAACAGTGGCTGATACGCCGTGGCGGCGGTGCCTGTCATGCCGAACGCCTGCTGCTGCGTCGGCGTGAAGCCCGCGACGCGTGGCATTGGCGCGGTTTCGTATGGGCGGTTGGCAATAGCCTGCTGCCCCGACAGGATGTCCATCGCGTAGTTGGTGTACCACTCAGGCAGCGCCGTCTGCTTGGTCATGTCCGTGAGGGCCGAACCTTGTGGGATTGCGGCTGGGACACCCTCCGACATGAATGCAGTAAGATTAGGATCGGCCATTAAATTCGTCCTCCAGACAAATACGCTTCGGGCTTCTTGGCATTAGCACTAAAACGGCCCTTTGCCAACTTCTGACCCTTGTGTTTACGAACTTTAACCCGAAGGTCATCTAACTTCTTCGCACCGGCTTTGTTCGACCCGTCACCCAGCAGGGCGACAGTCTCGGCGTCGACCACGTATTCACCGTCGGACAGCACCGCAGGGATGTCGTCGCTGCGGCCTGTGCCAGCGCCGTTTACTGCGAACTCAGTACGAGTAGACGGGCCTCCACGCTTTGCGGCGAGGGAGCCGCCTTCGGCGAAACGCATGTTGTCGACGTCGCGGGCATACATCGCTGGGCCAGCGGGGTTGTTAGGTATGGGCTGCGTGACGGGTGTCGGCAGCGCGGGAGCGGCTTGCGCGTAGTCGAAGAAGTTAAGCTCAGGCCGCGTGCCGTATGTCAACCAGTCTTGGTTGCCCAGCGCGCGCGGGGTGCGGGTCGCGCCGATAGCGCCGAGGCCGCCTGCGGATGGCAGCTTGGCTGAGAAGATCGGGTTTAGACCGCGACCGCCGGAGGTGTACGTGCCAGTTTGACCTGAGCCACCTCCACCAGCAGCACCGCCGACTAAGCCGGATAGGAGGCCCGCGATGCGCAGGTACTCTTCAAGGCCGAGCTTCTTTTTCTTTGCTTCGGCAGCTTCTGGCGTTTCTGGCAACGGTGTGTCGAAGCCCGGTATAATTGCCGGTGTTGTAGTCTGCCGCCCAGTGACTTTAATAATGTCATCTTCAGGTGGCCCTTCAATCGCGCGAAGTACTTCGGGCGACAAAGCGCCACCAACGGGTACGTTCGGCGTAAACGGCTTGCGCACCTCAACAAGTATTTCTTCAGGCGAAACGGTTTGCCCCGCCATAGGATCGGCCAAAGCATTCGTGGGCAAGAAGTCGGTGGCTATAGGTGAGGTTACGCTTACAGGGTTAAACGATTTGCGCGCCTCAACGAGGATTTGTTCGGGGGATAGGGTTTCCGCCGGTTGGGCAATCTGGTCTATTACTCGCGGCGCAAGCCCGCTACCCAAATCTACGCTTGGCGTAACAGCCCCCGGAAGCGAGCCGGTGACCTTAATGATGTCTTCTTCAGACATCTTGTCGGGCTTAGGTTGCGGTGTTGCGGGCAACGCATTTGAAAGAAAGTTCGTGGGTATGGGGACAGCAGCGGCAAACGGCGAGCCTGAACCTGAGACGATTGTGGCTGGTGGTTCAAGTTCTGCCAGTTTGGTTGGTCCACTGCCGATTGAGACAGGGGACGAGAAGCTGGTGTTTCCAGTGACCGTTGCTATCGGTGCGGGACCACTGCCCGTGCTGACGCTCGTATCAGCACCCCCAGCGCTAACATTAGGCCCTTGGCCTATACCCTTAAAAGCGTCTTGTATACTTGGCGCGGCGTACGCAAGTGCGCCCGAAGCGACACCGCCAAGGAGAGAGTTCTTCAGGTCTTGGCCTGTGGCCAAGCCACCTACGGTCGATCCGATGCCGGTGCCAATCGGTTTAGCCAAGTTGCCTAAATCGCCGATTGCTGGTATCTTGGGTATTAGTGCGCCCCCAGCGGCGGTAAGGCCGCCTAATGCGGCACCCTTTAGGATGTTGTCGCCCTTTAAGCCTGAGCCTGCCGCGCCTGTGAGCGCCCCAAGAGCAAGCTGGGCAGGAAGAGATGCCGCGAACGCGCCTGAAGTCATGCCGAATAGAGCAGGGCCAAGTCCCGGTATAGCTAGTGTAGCCAGCGGCAGCAAGGTGCCAGCCACATTGGCAACCTCGCCAAGGAAAGTCTTGTTCTTCTTCTCGTTGGCGACGGTCGTGTACACACCTGCTGGGTTTGCAGTTTGAATGTTATACTGCGCCTTGCGACCCATTGTGTCGGTGAGGTTCTGACCCAGTCGGGTCGCCTCGCGCGCGGCGTCGTAGCCTGTGCCCTCAAAGATAACTTTATTGGTGTTAAGGTCAACGAGGCGCACCGGTTGGGTGGGTGTCATTGTAAATACGTTGCCCGATGGCGAAGTGGGGTTGCCTTTGTTAGATATTGGCGCGTTTATATACTGTAGGTTTGGATCGTCTTTGTATATGCCGCCCGATGCGCCACCGCCAAAGTTCGAGGCAAAGTTCATCCCGTATAAATTGTTTAGTCCGCT
>Ga0114974_10000991_pt1 | contig 22799 bp, 38 predicted proteins | sample S_130206_EF_Meta_FD_87318 | JGI IMG/M metagenome (GOLD analysis project Ga0114974, IMG submission 87318) | Freshwater microbial communities from Lake Simoncouche, Canada to study carbon cycling - S_130206_EF_MetaG | ecosystem: Environmental > Aquatic > Freshwater > Lake | place: Lake... | reverse complement strand
TCCATGATATACCTCATCAGTAATACCAGCATCTCTATAGTTATAGATATTATGAAAAGCAAAGATAGGATTAACATACTTAGTCTGCTTGACATCATATGATAAATCACCTACTGCAGTAATAGAATAAACAAATGGCTTATTCATCTGCTTGATTAGAGATTTAACTTGGTCAGGATTACCCTCGATAGTTAAACCGTTATATACCCAATTTGGCATAATATATCCTTTCGTTGATATGGCTTAATTGTAACATCCCCCACTGACATATGTCTATGGTATTGGCATGTGATACATGCCACATGATCTCAAATAGTGGAATTCCTGGGAAATTTATTTGACTTACGTAAAGCAAATATTTTACCCTCAACTCTTTTGGGAGCAAACAAAAATACCGCAGCAAAAGCTACGGTATTTAAGATCAGGGCTGCTAGTTTAAACGAAAGGAATTAAGTAAATGACTGCATTATTTAACGACTAGGTGAAGACCTAATAGCCGCACCCTGATTTAACAAAAGGCCCCTGGCCTAAACTAATTATAGTAGACCAGGAGCGCCGTTGTCAAACTGAAACTAGTTGGTCAGAATACTTTTCACAAAACGTTGATAGGTCCTGTGTAAAGATTGCTTCATTCTTCATTCCTCGGACCTTGTTCTGAGTATTAGCCCAGTCATCTTCCTCGTGAAGAGAGAATGTCTGCTGATTAAAGTCGATTACTGGAATTCGGTGCTCATTGTCTGAGATTGAATTTACAGATAATCCCCAGCCTGTTTCCATGTTCCACTGGTCGCCAACCAATTGGCTAATAGCAATACGTGTTGCATATGTTGTATCCGTCCAACGTGAACGAGCCTTGGCAACTGCGTCTGCTAAATTAGCAAGCATGTTGTGTCCCGCCCAGTGTCCATACAATACGATTGAATCGCCCTTGCTGTCTACGAATACGAAGTTCGCTCTATCTCCCATTTTATTCCGCCATTTCTGTTAGTTGTGGTATTTCTTCTGTCTTATTCAATTGTATAATTTCATAGGCCACTTTGTCAAGTGCCCCTTTATTCTTATTTAAATGATGATTGCAGAAATATAATTCCCCGTCAATTAATTTAACTAAGTATAAAGCTTGTGCCGTGCCACATTGGTCGCAGCCAATCCATCTAGTTAGATCCTCAGATGTCATTATCTAAAGTTCCAAACTCAATGCGGTCTGCTACCCAGTCAAGGGTTGCGCCCTCATCATGGTCCTCAGCCCATTTGCGAATGTTGTTAATTATAACCTCACGGCTAAACTTAACTCCATCTTGAAATCCATCTTGATAGTCCACTTCAACTCCTTAAGTATCCTGTAGGCTCGTGGTCTGAGACATAAGATTCAATTAAATTAAACTTATCTCTAAGCCTGCTAACTTTCTCAATACTACCAGTCCCAATGTTGAAAGTCAATGGTGACATTGCTTGTGGGTCAAGTCCAGTAATTTGTGCATCCCAATAGGCCATCTCCATGGATAGCCTATCAGGAGCAGTCAACTCAAAATACATTAGTTCTCCCTTACGTTACATACTTCAGTATCAGTAATTTCTATATTACCGTTTTGTGATTCAACATAAAGATTGTCGTAGATTTCTGATTCAATATCTGTATCTGAATCAGCAAGTAAATCTAATTGAATAACTCCGCTAACTTCAATTGTTGCAGACCACTCAACATCTCGTGTTAACTCAATGTCAAGCGCTTCAGCAATTGAACGAAGAGTTTCTTGGTCATCTGAATCACTATATGCCTCAGTGATAATATCTTTAACTAATCCAATTCTATTTTGGATAGCGCTAACTGCTTTAGAGTTAGTTCTAGCATTATGTAGTTCCCATTCAATATTGCGGACCTTGTCGGTTGCATATTCAGGGTCAGAATAATTGCTTACAATTTTATATGTAACCAATAGGTCAGGGTTGTATTCTACTGCAGGTGATACTGTTGTTTCCATTTGTTCCTCTTTCGTTTCTGTTGGTTGAATTGTAGCATGCTCCACTGACAACAATGTTGTCTTGCGACCACATGGGCATGTGAGTTCTGTCACACCTGATGGGAATCCAAATCCATCAGATGATGTTAGTTCGATTAAAGAGTCACATTCATTTGGATCACATATGAATGTGTATTTGCTTGATATTAATTCCTTGTCCATGCGAGTATTATAGCGGACGCAACTGACAAATGTCTACAGATTCCAGGAATTTTTTTAAGTCTCCGTATAGACAAATATCTGCCTCTAATATTGGGGGCCCAGCAGCTTGGCGATGCGTATGGGATTTGAACCCATGATCTCTACAGTGACAGTGTAGTGATTTAACCAAACTAATCTAACGCATCAAATAAAAAGCGGGGGAGATTTTATTCTCCCCCGCTAAATCATTTAGTTAAAATGATTTTACTAACTTGAGAATTTTATTTTTCTCAGCAGTTAGAACAGGGTCAAATCCTGATGCACCAGCCATTAGTGTTTCAGAATTGCCACGACCTGTGCGATAGTAATCTAGTCGCTCAGTAATTGCATTAAACGCACCCCACTTAGTGCCTTTAACATTAGCATTGGTTGGTGAGTTATGATACAAATCATCAATTAAGACAACTTTGTTTTCCCACTTAGTCAATGCACCCTTAGCATCTTTTTCAGGCTTAGGATAGATTGTGCGAATTAACTTTGAGAATTCTGCATCAGTAATTGATTGAGCATAGAGTGCTTGCGCTTCCTTCTCAAATTCATCAAAGTATCCTAGAGCAAGCCCTAGAGTTTCACGAGCAACTTGGATTCGACCTTCAACAGATTGTGTGTGGCGAATTTTGAATGATTGCTTTGCATTTTTCATAGCAAGGTTCAATGTGTTTTGGCAAACAACACGAACAGGGGTAACGGCTGCTTGAACAGCAACAGAGCCGTCATGAGATGTCCAAACAATTAAATAAAGTTTAGTCTCATCATTAGCACCTTGTGGGTCTAATACCATTGTGCGTGGAATGTCCACGGTTCCAAATACAACTTTACCGCTACGCAATGAGCCAGCAGACTCCCAACGGCAATCAGCATTGGCATCATGAATTGCATCAGCAAATGCAAACAGTTCCTCATTCTGCACAGGCTTATAACGCTTTCCAACAGTAGCAAGAACATCAGTTCCGCCATTGAATGGATTGTCACGCAATACGAGAGATGCAGTAGATACATCATTCCAAGATTCTGGAATGTGCTCAGCGATTGGAGATAGACGAACATTCCAATTTGCTAACTTTGCTTCTTCAAGCATCATTTGAGTAGTAACATCTTCATCTTGATTAAAGATGCGATTGGCAAGATTGTGCCAAGCAGGTTTTCCACGAAGTGCAAATGCAACTTCGCCATTTTCCATTTCTAGATTATGAGCCATGAATTTATTTCCTTTCGGTTGGTTGATTGATTTAGTATAACATAAGGGTCTGACATTTACTAGTCTTGTTAGTGATTTGTCCCATTTGTCCCATGTGATCAATCTCACAAATTCTGGGGGTTTTCCACAGGTTGTCGTAAGGCTGTGGATAACCCCCCAATATTGGGGGCGCAGGATGTGGGGCGGGAAGCAGGATCCCGCCCCAAGCTTTAAACTAAATTAACTTTAGACTTTACTCCACTTACAATTTCCATTGGTAAGTATAGAGCGGTTACTTTCTTTTTTCTTAAACTATCATACACATAAGCCTTTATGTTTCCGTCAAAGTTTCTTATGTTAGAGAATACCAATTCAGTTAAGTATTCTTTATCAACGCCTTGCTCTGAATAAATAGTTAAATCATTAGACTTAACTTCATCAAAGATTTCTACACGATAACGCATTTTGTTCCTTTGTTAGTAGGGATACGAAGTATAACATGGGAGGCTAGATTTTGTCTAGCCCCCCATTTACTTATTTAGAGATAACGAGCAACCGCATTGTAAGTTGAGGTATTAACTACTTCCTCATCTGTCATTTTGAGGATACGAATAGCATTTGAGATTTCCTCTTTCTGCTCATTGTATGAGTGTTGGTGCATTGTAACAAAGTCCTTCTCAGGCTCTTTAGGCATGTCTTTTTCATTAACTGTCAAATCAAAGTCAATGTTAAGATTGTTTGACCAATGACGATAGTTGGTGCGGAAGTTTTCTGCCTTCTTGATGTTTGCTACTGCATAGTCAATAACTTCCTTCTGCCAAGCCTTGCGAGCCTTTTCATACTTTGCTTCGTTTGCTTCTTGTGAAGCGTAGTCTGCTTCTAGTTTAGCAAGTGAAGCCTCTAGTGCCTTGATTACCTTTGGTGTTGCAATTTTAACGCTAATTGCTTTATGTCGTGCCATGTGTTTATTTTCCTTTTCTGTTTGGTTGGTTGGGTTGAGCAGTTTTAATTGTCATGCTCAGGACATTTACCGCCTATGGTAATTATGCCGATACGCTTGTCCAGCGTTCAGTTCCATTGACATCAAGCAAGACACGATTTACACCGCTTGGGTGATTATCTACCGCCTTGATTATTCCTGTCACACCGCTTTTTGCAGTTGTGATAGTCTGTCCGATTTCTAGTGTTGTCATTGTGTTTCCTTTCGTTAGGTTGATTATTATACAGGGGCGGTCTGACATTTTCCACCCCAATCTTATTATTTGAGATTATTACCTTGTGACTTACATCACAAGTATTCTGTTAGGTCGCCGTCCATGATCGAATAGACATCTACGCCTTGTGACTCGGCGATAGCGTCCCAAAGCTCTTGCTCGGAATAGTTACCATCAGGATACCATTCGGATAAGATAGAATAAAGATTATCCATTTTAATACTCCTCTTGTGGTAGCCATGAGTCTAAGTGGTGTGCATCTACTATTGCTGAAGCAGGTGCAGTATCTTGATTACGCCAAAATACTCCAGAGGGTAATTGTATCTCTCTGTTATAGTCCTCATCATAGTATGCATCAATAGCATCAATACATGGTTGCACCATAGATAGCGGGACGGGTGGATAGTGGTTGCCACGCAAGTGATAACCGATAGCAGTTTCCAGGTCTAAGCCTAATTCATCTGACGCAAGGTCATAAGCAAGATTACTTCCCATTTAGTTATTCTCCTCTAAGATAGTTTCGGTTAGGTCGTCTAATTCTGTTATTGTATCAATAAGGGCTGACATTTCTGTTTCAGATAGTAATACCTTAGTTACAAGGTCTGCGACTTTACTAGCAAGGGCAGACGAATACATAAATAAAAACTTAGCGTGCATTTCATCAGGCAATTCATTTCTGCGTGTGTGCAATTCACCAGCAAGTCCCATGATTTCATCATCAAAGACGCTTGCCTTCGTTGCCTCTAAGATTTCCAAAGCGGTTGATAGCATTTTGTTTCCCTTCGTTTAGATAAAGATTATAGCAGGCAGGGCTGACATTTTTGCCAACCCTGCCTAACTATTAGATTAGGCTAACTCAATTACGGCCTGTGAAGCGCCTTCGTTGATACGGACCAATTCAGATAACAATTCATCATGAGACAATTTAGACGGGTCACCGATAATGTCCATAATTGCAGCCTTGTTCATTGTGTCAAAGATACCAGTAGGCAAAACCTTAATCTGATTATACATTGAGCCATTTGTATCTACCTTAGATACAAAATTAACTCCATTAACTGTTAGTGGGAATTGTGCCCAGTTTGTTGTGTCTAGCATTGTATTCATTTATTACCTCTCGTTTGTTTGATTAGTGGAATTGTAGCATGGTCCGCTGACAATTAGTAGGACCCTATCGGCGTGTCGACTCATTTGTGATTTTTATCACAAATTCCAGGAATTATCCACAGGCATCCGTAAGGCTGTGGATAACCCCACAGTATTGGGGGCGGCAGCTGCAGATTAATCTTGCATCAGGGCCCAAATAATTAATGCGAATGGAAAGATAAGAATTGCAATAAATGAAATTCCTATAACAGATCCAATAATGTCAATCATTATAGGTCCCCCATTTCTGCATCCGCCATACGTGTTTCCATGTAATCTGCGACGGGGTCACGATAGAAGACGGCATCGGAAGAAGAATAGCCTTTAGCGCATATTGTGCAGATAGAATAATTAGTGCAATAGCAAGAGTTAATATCATTCATTATAGGTAAATCCCTTCTGTTGAGCGGTCAAGTTCCCAAATCATTTTTTCTTCTTGCCACTCAAAATAGTGTTCATCACATAGTAAAGAAGGAATAATAGAATAGCAATTAGTAGTTGCTGTGCATACTGCACAAAGTTCTTCAATTAAATTACCCACAGTTTTAGCCTTTCGTCGATTTAAGAGAATACTATCATTAGCCGCTGACAAATTCTACAACACGCCCAAATTTCCAGGGTCTTTTATATCACACCCGTAACGACACGCCCGACCCCGCACCCTTGTGGGCGCAGCTGCATAGTTATGCATCATTCTGCATTTTTATTTTTATGTTTGATCTTGCGTGTGTATTTTTTTTTATTACGAACAGGTTGCGCCGCATTACTGCGGCGCAATTCCTGAATTCGTTTTACTTTATCTCGAAGTGAAGTTTGGAACATTGTATCCACTGGCTTCATGAAATCGCCTTACATCAAATCGGTCATTATCTTTCGCAAACATTTCAGCGAAATCATTTACCATTTTAGAGAATAAAGCGGGATGAGTTTTATCGCTGGCATACTTTAGAATTTCTGCCGTTGCGACATAGTCCTTGCGTGTCATCATCTTTATACCTCAACGCTTTCGTTATTAGTTAATTGGTTTATGTCTGCGACATAAACATTGTCTTTATTTATTCCGTATTTTAATTGGAATTGGAATACATCAATAGCCTCATCATAGGACTCAGCCTCTACATTTATGAAAGCGTTAAACTCATAGATATTCATTATTTAATTACGACCTTTCGTCCTGCACGATAAAAAACTTTTGTGTGGCATTTGCCTGTTGGTGTATAAAGATTAACTGTTGAGTATTCGTCAGCAAATCCCCAATCGGTGAATAGGAAGAAGTTTTCCCAAGCCCCGTATTCGTTTTCGTATTCCACTGTCCAATGCGGTGCGTTGCCGTCATAGGCGCAAGTTAGTTTATACATTAAATTAACTCCTCATCTGTTACGCAATCGCAAGGCTCGACATCAAAATCATTTTCGTTTCCAAAAAATATAAATCCTGCGCCACCGCACCATGAACAATCTATTGCAATGATGTTGGTTAATTCATCTAGGATGTTTCCCATTATTAGTTTTCCTTTCGTGTTAGAATTGCTAGGGCTTCGGCTTTGCTCGCTTCACGCTGAGCAGTTACCATTTCTTTGTATTCATCAAGTGTCATTTTTTGACCTTTCGTTAGTTTGTTAATGGAATTGTATCAGGTGCCACTGACAAATTAGTTAGTGACCGCAATGGTTCGGTGAGCATAGCCCCCGTTATGATTACGCACCTCGACTAAATACGCCTCTGCGTTTTCATACCATACTGGTGCAGGGTGTTTTTCTGCTGAGATAATCTCGCCCGTTAAAGTCTTTGAGCGATAGAGTTTTCCTATAAGTAGGCTTTCGATTGTATAGACATTTGCTGACATGGTGTCCGCCTTTCGTTTGGTTATGTATGGAATTATACACGAACCCACTGACATAAACTAATTACTGGCCAGTAATTCCAAATACTGAGACGCTCAAGCCGTGTGATAAATCTCACAAAATTTCAGGGGTTTTCCACAGGCTCTCTTAAGTTATCCACAGCCCCCCCATCTTTGGGGGCCAGCTGCCTACATTGTCAAGTCGACACGCCGTTACCTACTCCTCTAATTCTGCTAGATAATCCTCGTGCTCTATAAGTCCAATACTAAACGCAATAGGATCACAGCACTCTAGTATTTCGGCGGGTGTAAAAGTTGAGTAGCCGATTTTTACAGTAGGATAAACGTCATTTAGTAAATCAATAAAACTTTCCTTGATTTCTAAATCTCTTTCTAATTCTGATTTCATTAGTTTAGTCCATTCTCTTTTAGGTCTTTTATTACGGCGATTAGTAGCGGAATAGTTACTCCCGCTAGTAGTAGTTGGACGGCGGTAGTAAGTAGGCGATTAGTAGTCATTACTTATTCTTCTTTCTCTTATAAATCTTATAGGCGGTTATAGATAGGGCGGTCAAGATAATAAACGCCCATGATAGGGATACATAGATAAAGTCTCCCATGTCAAACATGAAGCCGTAGTCATTTAGTTCAATAGTCATTTACTTATCTCCGAACATGTTAAAGACCTCGTCTAGTTCTTCATCTGTTAAGTGGTCTAGTTGGATAGCCTTAGAGAAACCGAAGAAATCTTGCTCATCTTCTTGCTCTACATCTTCTACCTCATCAAGGTGAATGTATGCGTCTGCTACGTCTGCCTGTATTGTGTCCCATTTAGTCATTAGTTCTGTTCTACCTTTCTCATGTGTGCAACAACATTTTTAGAAACCTTTTGTAGGTCTGCTACTACCTTATTCATCTCGTCTGCGCTATTAGCGGTGAAGCCTGCGCCTAGTAGTTGTGCGCCGTCCCATAGTGAGTATGTTATAGTCATTTCGTTATCTCTTTCGTTAGTTGGTATAGTTGGAATTGTAGCGGATAGGTAAGACATTAGCAAGACGACACGCCGTAGCGTATAGCCTATGCGGTGTGAGTTGCCTCACACCTTTCATGGTATAGGGCAGGTGCTAAGACAACCTGACCGCATGGACATAGGTTCATTAGACCTTTAGGGTAATCGGATACAGTAGCGAACCCTCTCGCTCTTTCGAACATTGAGTTACTCATTATGTAACTCCTTTCTGTTAATCACCTTGATTAACCTTATGTCTTAAGACTACATGAGGGGTCTGACAAATGTCTAGTCGCAATTCGGACATTAAAGACATTTCTAAAAAAAGGTATGTGATAAGGGTCACAATGACTAGTCGTATGGTCGCTCTATCTGGACAATTCGGACATTATAAAACACTGGATCATACAAAATAAATCCCTATTAACATTTTATGAAATCTGATATTGTAGTTGACTAGAAATCATGCTATCATAATCTGCATATGAGAATTGTTATCTGCGAAAAATGCGGGGCGGAAATACAAGTAAGATCTAGCTTTGCATTTATTACTCTACTAAATCACAACAAAGTTTGTGAAAAGTCTTGACTTGTCAAAATTAACAATGTTATACTAAAGACTGGTTTGTGGGGGCTTACACTAATTACTCAAATATACTAAGTGTCTTGCTTCTCTATCTCCTAAAAAGATTTTTCTTTTTATGGGGGGTAGGGGGGCTTTCCTAAAAATCTAAATACCTAAGTATCAATTTAAATATTATATAGATATATAGGATATAAAAATAAAATTTTATTAACATTTAATAGAATTTAAAAAGCAGTCAACTAGAATAATATAAGAGTATAATTAGATACATGAGATGCGAATTTTGTGACAATAGCCATTATGTAAATGTATTACATGTAGATGGCACCTATCACTCATATTGCATTTATCATATCTATCAAAGACTAGAATTAACTATAAATCGGGCGGGAGCCATAAAATGAAAGATTGGTCAAAATGATATTAACTTCCAAAGCTATAGACAAAGTAGAACAACTCTTGGCAATAGAGCAAGATGACCTATTTCTAAGACTATCTGTATCTCCAGGAGGTTGTTCAGGTTTAAGATATCAAATCTATTTTGACCATACGCCTCTTGATTCAGATCATATAATTCCATTTGACTCATTTAACCTACATTTAGACAGTATGTCTTTTCCATATCTTACAGATGCTACTATGGATTATGTTGATAAGATAGATAAGCAAGGATTTACCATTGATAATCCCGCCGCAAATGGAACATGTGCATGCGGAGATTCATTTAATTAAAAGGGTTCTCTCTTCCGCCGACACTTTTTTCGGGCGCACTTTTTAAATCGCACTTTATTTAGTATTATTTACACATAATGGACCATAGCTCAGACGGCAGAGCGGGAAGCTGTTAACTTCTAGGTCCCAGGTTCGATCCCTGGTGGTCCAGCGCCGCTCCAAAGCTGTATAGCATAATGGTTGTGCGCCTTCCTCATAAGAAGGAGTGTATTGGTTCGATTCCAATTACAGCTACTGCCCTTGTATCCCAGCGGTAGAGGAGGCAGACTTAAAATCTGTAAAGCACAAGTTCGAATCTTGTCAGGGGCACCTTTAATAAAGGACAAATCCCAATCAGAGGCGGATCCGATTGGGATTTGCTAGTTCTTACGAACTAAGCATCGGGAGCATAGTGGGATGCTACAACCGATACTTCTTTAGTATAAAATACTATTTGTTTTAAGTCAACTGTTTTAAATAAAAAATGCTATACTTGAAATATATAGATTGGGAAATATGAATAAAAATATAGTAGTTGTAGGTGGTGGAACAGCTGGCTGGCTAACAGCATTAACTTCAAAGTATGCACTTCCAGATTGTAATATAACTGTAATAGAGTCAGATAAAATAGGAATATTGGGTGCTGGAGAAGGAACTACTCCAAGCATTATAAACCTATTGTCCTTAATTGAAATAGATGTAATGGATTTATTAAAGAAAACTGGCGGAACAGTAAAATGCGGAATTAAATTTACAAACTGGAGCAATGATGGGGATTATTATTATCATCCGTTTTATGCTAGTCATGAAAGCGTATCATTAAATTCATTTCTAAATGAAATAGGTTACGAAGGAAACCCTTGGTATGATTTAGCAATTTATTCAGGAATTGATAAAAAATATTTTCATCATGATCATATGGCATTAGAAGAAAATAAAAGCATGAACGTCGCATTGCATTTCGATGCCATAAAGGTCGCAAGTTATTTAAAGCAAAAGGCTATAGATAGAGGAATTAATTTAATTAATGGTGAGGTAGAAACATTTAGTCAATTAAATGGTAATATAGACAAAATTATTTTTTCAGACGGTGGACATATAGACTGTGACTTTGTATTCGACTGCACTGGATTTTCTAGGCTAATAATTGGAAAACATTTTAAATCTAAGTGGATAGACTATTCAGAATTTTTACCAGTAGACTCTGCTATCCCATTTTTTATAGATCAAGATGAAACTGTTCCAATCTATACAGAGGCAATAGCAATGAAGTATGGATGGATGTGGAAGATACCTTTACAAAATAGATATGGTTGCGGTTATGTTTTCGACTCTTCTTTAGTTTCTGAAGATGATGTCATAAATGAGATCATAGAGCACTTAGGATTTGAACCAGAATGGCCAAGAAAAGACAAAGGATCTTTTAAGTTTAAGTCTGGATGCTACGAGGACACATGGGTTTCAAATTGTATAGCAATAGGTCTATCCTCTGGGTTTATTGAGCCACTTGAAGCAACATCAATTGCAGTATCAGTTCATTCACTAAAAACACTTTATAGTGAAAATACTTTTGATTCTATATTTTCTGAAAATAAAAAAGAAGAGTATAATGCTTTGATAAAAAAAATAAATAATTCAGTTTTTAATTTTATTTTTTATCATTATATAACTAATAGAAAAGACACAGAGTTTTGGAAAAAATTTGAAAATATAGAAAGCTATCCAGAAGAAATTAAATTATTGATTTTAAAATGGAAACAAAACACTCCGCAAAAAAAAGATATACATGAAGTGGGTGCCATATTTTCACTGGAAGACTTTCTTGATATAGCGTATGGAAATAATATATTGGATTTGAATGTTTTTAAAAATAGTGAAGTTATACAAAAATTATTTCTTGAAAAATCTGATTTATTCTTTTTAAAGCATAAAGAATATATGGATGCAGTAAAATCTTATGATTCTCATAATGTTGTTTTAGAAAGAATTAAAAATTATAATGAATCTTAATGAAATAAAACATGTCAGCAAAAATTTAATAACAAAGTCATACTGGACTAAGGTTAACATAATTGAGTTTTGGGCATTTTCAACTAAATTAGCTATTATTATTCCAGGCCTGCTATTCGGTAAACAATGGTGGTGGCTTTTTATATTTGCATTAATTTCCAGTCTTGCTTTAATAGTTACATCGACGATAAAAACTCTGCCAACAATTATTTATTTTAATATCGTATGGTGTCTATTAGCAACTACTGCAATATTAAAACATTTTATTTAGAAACTAGTTTTTGTATTTCTGGAAACCATATGTAGTCTAGGTCTGAAGATTTTAAAACAGATATAGCTTCTTCTGGAGTTTCAACTAAAGGCTCTCCAGCTAAATTAAAGCTTGTATTTAATACAATTCCATGACCAGATATATTCTTTATTTCTTCAAGCAGTAATCTGATTGGTTCACTAGACCTATCAAGAGTCTGTATTCTACATGAGCCATCTACGTGCATGACACCCGTTAATAGTTCTTTGTGCTCATAATTTATATTAAATGATGCCGTCATGTAAGGGCTTGACTCTATAGGCATTTTGAAATAAATCTTTGCGTCTTCCTGTAAAACTGCCGCTGCAAATGGTCTATACCATTCCCTCTTTTTTATTATGTTTACATTTGTTTTTGCATTTTTGTTTAATGCGTTATATAAAATTGATCTATTTCCTAGTGCACGTGGGCCAGACTCAGCTAACCCATTGTATATAGCAACACTTTTATTATTGACAATTAGATTTGCAATATCAGAAACAGAGCAGTCTATCCCCTCTATTTTAGATAGATCGTGGTTTATTCCATGAGTAAAGGTTGTCTCTATTTTATTTATTGATATGTCGTTTGTTTGCATTCTGTAATGTAGCATTGCCGCCCCAATACTGTTTCCGTTATCATCTGCAATAGGTTCAAAATAAAACTCAACATCTGGAAATTTATTTAATAAAAATCCATTACATACAACATTTAGTGCATATCCACCAGTTATACATATTTTTTTTATACCAGTTTTCTTTATTGATTTTTCAACTAACCAGGCAACTTGATCCTCAGTATATTTTTGAACAGTATATGCATAGTTAGAGTAAAATTCATGATTTGATTCTGTAATATTATTATTTATTTTATCTAAGTGATTCTTGTTTATTGCTTCCCAGCTATCTGTATGTGAAAAAAATAAATCGTGTGCCAGCCCATTTTCCAGAAACATATTTGGCCCAGACACCGTTTTACCATAGGCAGAAAGACCCATTGTCTTTCCATTTTCAAGCATATGCTGTCCAATTAAAGTTGTTGCAGTTTCATATACTTTAGTTATGCTAAAAGAACTTAAATAATTTATTTCGCAGTTTGGTTTTTCGTTACGGACATTAGAAAAAACTTTATTTAAATAATCCTTATCTTCCGTTAAATTCCAATAATTTTTATAAATTTCTGTAAAGCTATTGGGATACGATACAGAGTATATTGTTTCAGCTTCTCTGGCAACACCACCAACAATAGATCCATTTCTATCTATAACTATCACATTTGCCTTATCAAACCCACTATTATAAAAAGCTAAAGATGCATGGCAAAGATGATGTTTATCAGAAAGATCTATAATATTATTACATTTTAAGATTCTAGAGGCATAGTCGGCAATCAAAGAATTACCAGGATCTCCATTAGTGGGTGAAGAAATAATAATTGCATCAATTGGTTCTTTAAAGTTTTTAGATATTTCAAGTATAGATAAGAATGGTGGCCTATCTCTTTTTTTTCTAGTTAGTCTTTCTTCTTTAAAGAATAAAGAAAGTTTGCCATTTGTATATAAAGCAGCAGAGCTATCATGGGCCACACTTATTCCAACAATGTTTATGTTTTTTGTCATTTACTCTTTATATTCCAAGGCAGCAATTTCTTTTTTAAAAAAATCTATTAATTTTTTTTGAGTATCCTTGTTCAAGGATTTATATTGCTCAGATTGACCATTAGAAACATGATCGTTCTTACCAACATAAAATATATGTGTTTCAATGTATGATTTTTTTAATAAATTAAACTCTTTAATACTCATGTTAAAGTATTTTGCTATTTTTTTTAATGTATCAAATTTTTCAAAATCATTAAATAGATCTTCATATTTTATTGTTAATATATTTGTTTTATTTTTGCATTTAATCATTTCTTTAACAGTATACATTGTAATGTTTTCTGATTCAAATAAAACCTTTTCTTCAAAACTTTCCTTTGATTTTAAATTTTCATAATATGAAGGCATCCCATTTTTTTCTAAATATAGCCATTCTTCATTAAGATTTTTTTTAGAATGATATTTAACTCCAGATATTGCTAAATCTCTAGGATCTCTTACTATTTGAATTGCTTTTTCAGATATATCAAAGCTATTTTTTAAATAATCAAAATCTGAATTATATGAAAAAAAAATATGAGGCTTATTCAAATCTTTTATTTTTTCTATGTGTATATTTTTAAAATCATACCCATTAAATTTTGCAAATATTGAAAACATGTTTTCCATCCACACAGTTCCACTTTTGTGGTGTGTTCCAATCAAAATATATTTATTCATTATCTTCTGGGGTATATGATGGTGAGGGTCCTAATAGATATCCAGCATCATGATATTCAACCATTTTAGATGTCTTTTCTGGCTCCAGTTTATTTGCAATTATTGTCAATAGGTCATATATGCGGTGAAGCATAATATAATTGACCATTGGTAGATTATCTTCAAGGTTACTTGATTGTTGTTCTGTCATTTTTAATTACCTCCGCCTTCATCTTATCGTAAAGGTCTAGTCCAATTGTTTTCTTGTATTCACAAGAAAGGCAGTATAAGAATATATTTTCTTCATGATCCTGGTTGCACAGAAGAAGGCCTTGATCCATTGGGCATTCCAATTTAGGAGCAAGACCTTCATCTGCTAGATTTATATATTTAGATACATATTGTATCTTCATCTATTTCCTTCTGCTAGTATGGAAATTTACTTAACCACTGCTTTGTTTTAGCAGTTAAGCCATTCCAGGCTGACCAATTTTTACCGCCATTAGTCATATGATACGTTATCTCTGCGTTAATTACTGGATCAAACAATGTGTAGTAAGAATCCAGGTCAAATTTTTCTTTACGATCAGGGCCAAGGTTACCTAGCATATTGATCTGAAAAATTCCGTAGGAACTGTCTCCAGTTTTCCTGTTACCGTTATAAGCCATTGGTCGTCCATTGGATTCCTTTTTGGCTACGGCCCACGCCATTTTAAGGGCGTTTCCTTCAAAGCCTACAGACTTGAGTAGTCGAACTAGCTCTTTGTCTGTAAGAGCCTGTGAAGGCTTGTATACAGTAGTGCTGAACTTTTCCAGCGTTTGCTTCTTCAGTTGTATTTCTGTCTTTGGTATTTCTACCTTTAAAGCTTGAGCGGGGATCACAGTATTGTTTGTAAATAGAAACAATGTTATCATTACTATTACAGTTGAACTATGAACAAAATCACTCAACTTTTGTTTGATATTCTCCATTGGCATTTCCTCCTTTAGAGATAACGAACTACAATCATAACATTGGCGGTAAGTTACTGTCAAGTCGGTCAACCAGAAAATACCATGAAAATATCTATATCTACGCCTATTGTTAACCTTAGAAGTAATAATGGATATGGTTATGCCGCAAAGAATATTGTAAAGTCTTTAAATGATTTAGGTCACGAAACACCATTCCAAGATGCTAAAGCACCAGTTCAATTAAATTTTTCTCAGCCTGAGTTTTATAAGCTACATAGGAATCAGTATCAGATTAGTTATACTCCCTGGGAGTCTACAGAAATTCCAGATAAATGGCACGAAAATTTAAAGCATTGCGATGAAGTGTGGACAACATCTGATTGGTGTGCAAATGTATTTGAAGATAATGGATACAAGAATGTTAAAGTGTTTGCACATGGAATTGATCATATGTGGAAGCCTAAAAAACGTGAAGATGATGGTGTAATTAAGTTTCTTCATTTAGGAGAACCCGCCCCAAGAAAAGCGGGACAAATGGTAGTAGACGCATTTGTATTCTTATATGGGAATAACCCTAAGTATCAATTAACAATAAAAGCATTTAATCATAATACAACTCGTGTGTATAATAACTTTATAGATAAAAATATAATTGGATTGCCAAACGAAATATATGATAATGTAAAAATTATTACTAGTGATTATAATGATCAACAACTTTTAAATTTATATTATAATCACGATGTTTTGGTTTATCCTAGTTATGGTGAAGGTTTTGGGTTTATTCCGCTTCAAGCATTAGCAAGCGGGATGCCAACAATGTGCACAGAGGCGTGGGCACATTATAAAAACTATTTAGGTCCATTAAAACTTAAATCAGAACTAATTGATTCACCTTGGCCATTTCCTCATTCTGGAAAAGTTTTTGAACCAATCTATCAACACCTAGTTGAGACTATGAAAGATGTTTCAAATAATTTTAAAGCATATTCTGGATACTATTATGCTCAGTCAACTAAGATTCATGAAGACTATGATTGGTTGCAGTTGACCAATAATGCTTTTGAAGACATCTTTAAAAAGTTTTCCTAAGCCCTTCCCCCGCTAAACTTCTTTTGGTAGAATTAGAACCTATTCAAATTTAATCAATCCGTTAGGCGGAAGAAAAGGTGTCTATAAATGTCAAGAGCTATTGAAAATCCTTATGAAAACTTTATTGCGTTATCTCGTTATGCAAGGTGGATTCAAGAAGATAATCGCAGAGAAACATGGGGAGAGACAGTAGATCGTTATTTTGACTTTATGTTAAATCATCTAGATAAAAATCATGACTATACTCCAGATAGTAAGTTAGTTAAAGAATTAAAGCAGTTTGTGTATGATAGAAATGTAATGCCATCAATGAGATCAGTTATGACTGCTGGTGCAGCATTAGATCGTGATCATGTAGCAGGATATAACTGCTCATTTGTTCCAGTAGATAATCCACGTTCATTTGATGAGACCATGTATATTCTTATGTGTGGAACTGGTGTAGGATTCTCTGTTGAGTATAAGTATGTTAATAAGCTTCCTGCCGTCCCAGAGTCATTTGAAAAGTCTACTACAGTAATTGTTGTTGAAGATTCTAAACAGGGTTGGGCAAAAGCATACCGTGAGTTGCTTGCTATGCTTTGGGCTGGACAAGTTCCAGCAATTGATGTAAGTAGATTGCGTCCAGCAGGTGCACGTCTTAAGACAATGGGCGGACGTTCTTCTGGACCACAACCCCTCATCAATCTTTTTGATTTTACTATTGCAAAGTTTAAATCAGCAGCAGGTCGTCAACTGAAGCCAATTGAAGCGCATGATATTATGTGTAAGATCGGAGAGATTGTAGTTGTTGGCGGAGTTCGTAGATCAGCAATGATTTCCCTTTCAAATATTAATGATATTGAGATGGCTCAGGCAAAATCAGGAAACTGGTGGGAAGCAAATTCACAAAGAGCATTATCAAATAACTCTGTTGCATATTCACGCAAGCCAGAGATGGAGCAGTTTATTGCAGAATGGAAGTCTCTATATGATTCAAAGTCTGGAGAACGTGGTATCTACAATGTTGCAGCAGCGCAAGCTCAAGCGGCAAAATTTGGAAGAAGAAGCCCAGAAATTCATTATGGAACAAACCCGTGTTCGGAGATTATTCTACGTCCTTATCAGTTTTGTAATCTTTCAGAAGTCGTATTACGTGAAAACGATACAAAGAAAGATATTCAAAGAAAAATAGAATTGGCAACTATCCTAGGAACATGGCAGTCCACACTTACAGACTTTAAGTATCTTCGTAAAATTTGGAAAGACAACACAGAAGAAGAACGACTGCTTGGAGTATCTTTAACTGGACAGTTTGGGCATAAATTTATGTCTGGCAAAGAAGATATTGTTGCACTAGAGGCGTTCTTAATGTCTATGAGAGACAAAGCTAGAGAAGTAAATAAAGAAGAAGCAGGTAAGCTTGGTATTGCAGAATCTGCAGCGATTACATGTGTAAAGCCATCTGGAACAGTTTCGCAACTAGTAGGAGTTTCTTCAGGTATGCATGCTTGGCATTCTCCATATTACATTAGAACAGTTCGTGGTTCAAAAGGAGATCCAATTTCTACATTTTTAAAGGAAGTCGGAATTCCTGTAGAAGATGACGTAATGAAGCCAAACGATACTTATGTATTTTCATTTCCAGTAAAAGCACCTGAAGGTGCAATCACTAGATCTGATATTACAGCAATTGAACATTTAAATATTTGGTTGGTGTATCAGCGTGCATGGTGTGAGCATAAGCCATCAATTACTGTTTCTGTAAAGGAAGATGAATGGATGGAGGTTGGCGCTTGGGTATATAAGTATTTTGATGAGGTATCAGGTATTTCATTCCTACCTCATTCAGACCACACTTATAAGCAGGCACCATATCAGGAAGTATCAAAAGAAGAATATGAAGATTTACTTTCTAGAATGCCAAAAGAAATTCGCTGGGAAGACCTATCATTTTATGAAACAGAAGATGGAACTTCTGGAACACAAACCCTTGCATGCACATCGGACGGAAATTGCGAGATTGTGGATATTACCTCTTAATGGTAGAATAGTAGTATTGGGGTCTAGGCCTCAAAATTCTGAGCACAATGCTCAAAATTGGAGATGATCAAATGAATGCAGATCTAAACAAGGACGGGAAAGTAACAATGACAGAGGAAATTTTAGCAGCACTGGGAACATATGCAAGAGCATTCCTATCAGCAGCAATTGCTCTATATATGACTGGCAATACAAATCCAAGAGACCTTTTGATGGGTGGAGTTGCAGCCGTAGCTCCAGTTATTCTTAAGGCCCTATCACCAAGCAATAAAGAGTTTGGTTTTAAGTCAACAAAGTAATATAATTTATCAACAGATTAGGATTCCTCCTATGCTAAAATGGGCATAGGAGTTTTCCTTTTTAGGAGTAATATGGCAGCCCAGAAAAATTTTAAAGTGGATCAAAACGCTACATTTTCATTTGAAGTTCAATATTTAGATGAAAGTGATACCCCTATTCAATTACAAACATATACTGCAAAAATGCAAGTTAGAAATGTTTCTGGAGATAAATTAGCATTTACGCTTACAAATGTAGACGGACTAACTATTAATCCAACTCAAGGAAAAATTAATGTTTCAATTTCAGCAGACAGAACAAATAAAATGTTTTATCCAAAATCCGCATACGACCTTGTTATTATAGATTCAAGCCAAAATAAATATAGACTGCTTGAAGGTTTTATGACTTTAAATAGGGCGGTAACAATTTAATGGCAACACGTTTAGTTATTAATGAAACAAATCCACAGATAATCGTAAGGGCGGCTGGAGCACCTGGAAGAACAATTATTAGTGGATCTGGAAATCCATCAAATGATACTGGGGTTCCAGGAGACTTCTACTTTGATACAGTATCAACAAGATTTTGGGGACCAAAACCAATAAACAATATCTGGCTTATTGCAAACAGCTTTATATTAAATAAGCAGATATCAACAACAAATTCCTGGGAGATAGGCCAAGTTACTGGCCCAGTTTCAGGCATATACTCTATATCGATTACTCACAATTTAGGGTTCTATCCAAATGTCACAGTCAAGACTAGCGCTGGAGATGTATTGGAGACTGGAATAGATTATAATAGTATTAATCAAATTACACTGACAATGGCCCAACCATTTGCAGGGACAGCATACCTGTCATAAAGGAGAATAAAAAATGGCAAGATTATTTGTAACGGGAATTAACCTAAACAAAAATGAACTCCAAAATGCCAGAGTTCAAAACTTAAGCTCTGCCCCGTCCAGCCCAGTGGCAGGTCAGATCTACTTTGATACAGTTTCAAATGTATTAAAGTTTTATGATGGAGCTAACTGGGTTCCAGCATCTGGATCAACAGAAGTAATTCAAGATTTAATTGGCTCTTCCTTAGTTGGCGGAGTAGCACTAACATCAACATATGATGACACAGCTGGAACAACAACACTTGATTTAGACAATACAGCAGTAACAGCGGGAACATATGGTTCAACCGCTGCAAAGACTGTATCATTTACAGTAGATCAGCAAGGTCGTTTAACAGCAGCATCTGAACAAAATATTCAGATTGCTACAAGTCAAGTTACAGGACTTCAAGAATTTATTGAAGATTCTATTAATACAGTAGTAGCCGCAGGCGAAGGTATTGATGTTACATATGATGATACAGCAAATACATACACTGTATCAGCAGAAGATGCTTCTACTAGCAATAAAGGTGTTGCATCATTTAATTCAGATGATTTCAATACAACAAGCGGACACGTAGAGCTAGAAGATACAGTTGTTAAAACAATTACAACTGATTCTGGAGCTCTTACTCCCTCAACACACGGAATCTCAATTCTTGGTGGTGAAGGCGTTGATGTAACACATTCTGGAGCATCGATTACAGTGGCTGCAGAAGATGCAAGTTCATCCAATAAGGGTGTTGCAAGCTTTAATTCAACAGATTTTACAGTAACATCAGGCAATGTAATATTAAATGCTGAAAGAGTAGAAGATATCGTTGGAAATCTTGTTTTAGGCGGAACAGGAATTGATGCAACATATACTGATGGAGCAGGAACATTATCAATTGATATTGATTCAACTGTTACTACAAATTCAGGGACACAAACATTAACTAACAAAACATTAGGTTCAGGAACATCTTTATCTGCTAACCTAGATGCAAATAGCAATAAGATTATTAATCTTTCAACTCCTACATCATCAACAGATGCGGCAAACAAAGCATACGTAGATTCTGTATCACAAGGATTAGACGTAAAACAATCAGTTAGAGTTTCTACTACAACAAACGTAGATTTGTCTACAGCTTTAGAAGCTGGAGACGTAATCGATGGAGTCACACTTGTAGCTGGTAACAGAGTATTGGTTAAGCACCAAACAACTGGTGCAGACAATGGTCTTTATGTAGTTCAGTCTTCAGGAGCAGCAGTAAGAGCCGATGACGCAAATATTAGCTCAGAAGTAACTGCAGGGTTGTTCACATTCGTAGAAGAAGGAACTTTATACGGAAACACTGGCTGGGTTTTAACAACAGATAATCCAATCACTTTAGGAACAACACCACTAACATTTACACAGTTCTCTGGAACTGGAACATTTACCGCAGGTTCTGGATTAACTTTAAATGGAACTGAATTTAGCGTAGATGTAACCCCATCTTCTACAAATGCATCGCTTATAAATACAGGTGGAGCAGTAGAAGTAAAATTAAATACATCAGACGGACTTGAAGTAACAGCCAATGGTGTTGGAATTAATAATGGAACTGGGTTTACATTCTCTTCAGGAGCCCTAGTATTTGATACAGCAAATGGATACGGAGTAAGAAAGATATCATCTTCAGTAGGAGATGGATCTGCAACTTCATATACAGTATCGCATGGACTTGCAACTAGAGATGTAACAATTCAAATTTTTGATAATTCATCTCCATATGCTCAAGTTGAGGCAGATGTAGAGCATACAGATTCAAATACTGCAACAATTAAGTTTGCAGTAGCTCCTACAACAAATCAATATAGAGTGGTAGTAGTAGGATAAAATGCCAAAAAAGTTTTTAACTCCCGTTGTCCCGCCTTCACTGTCATCAGATCCTTCTGGTGCAGTGGCGGGTGCAATATACTATAATACGGCAGTTAATTCTTTAAAGTTTTATAATGGAACAACATGGGAAGAAATTGGAAATTCTGGTGAAGGCTCAACTGCCACAACAGTTCAAACAATAAACTCATATTCTTCAAATCCTACCAATGGGACAATAGCATATAACACATCAACTGGAAGATTTGTTATAGCCTATAATAATATTTGGAATGAAATTGCATATAAATCAGAAGCGGATAGTCCAGTAGATGGTGGAAGTTCTTCGACCATCTCCTTCGATTTAATTTTAGACGGAGGGGAGTCCTCAGACACTACTTTTGTTAATACATACTATAATGTATAATGAAGATATGTTCTGGGGGTAAAAATGGCAACGAAAATACAAATAAGAAGAGATTCTGCTAGTAATTGGACTTCAAATAATCCTACATTATCTGCTGGAGAGTTTGGCTTTGAAACAGATACTGGAAAATTTAAAATTGGAACAGGTTCATCTGCATGGACAAGTCTTTCATATTCTTCTGTATTACCATCTGATTTATCAGAGTTATCTCAAGATGCTGTAAACTCTGCATTAACAGCGGGAACTGGAATTACTAAGTCTTATAATGATAGTGCTAACACTATAACAATATCAGTAGACTCTTCCACAATTGCAAGTAAATCTTATGTAGACACATCTATCTCTAATTTAATTGATTTAGCACCACCAGCTTTAGATACTTTAAATGAAATAGCTGCAGCAATTAACGATGATCCAACATTCTTTACTACAATAGCAACCAATTTATCAAATCATGAATCGGATACTACAAATATTCACGGTATTGCAGATACTAGTATCCTTGCAACAACAACTGGAACACAGACCCTTACAAACAAGTCAATCTCACTTGCTACAAATACAGTTACATCAACTCTTGCTCAACTAAATACTGCAGTATCTGATGCAGATGTAGCCTCTCTCGCAGGTTCAGAAACCTTAACAAATAAGACAGTTGCTCTTGGCTCAAACACAGTATCAGGAACACTTGCACAATTTAATACAGCAGTTACTGATGCAGACTTTGCCTCACTTGCAGGAACAGAAACTTTAACAAACAAGTCAATCTCACTTGGCTCAAATAC
>Ga0114974_10000989_pt1 | contig 22825 bp, 22 predicted proteins | sample S_130206_EF_Meta_FD_87318 | JGI IMG/M metagenome (GOLD analysis project Ga0114974, IMG submission 87318) | Freshwater microbial communities from Lake Simoncouche, Canada to study carbon cycling - S_130206_EF_MetaG | ecosystem: Environmental > Aquatic > Freshwater > Lake | place: Lake... | reverse complement strand
CGGGAATCCTCCTTGGAAAATCCATGAGTCCATGATTCGGCGAACAGGTTCGCCGGTGGCTGATTCGATGGCATCCCAAAGGTCAGTGGTCTCGGTGTTTCCGAACGCGTGCTGAGTCAGGTAATGACGAATTCCTGATCGAAACTGGTCCTCGCCGAGGTATTGCTCGAGCATGCGCACTACCGCGGCGCCTTTTTCGTAGGTGAGGATGTCGAACATCCCCTCCGCGTCGGCAGGAGAAACGACGGGATATTCGATGGGGCGCGTGCTTGTGAGCGAATCAGTATCGAACGCAGCAGTCCGCGAAAGTCCGAATGTTGTCCAACGATCCCACTGCGGACGGAATGCGTCAGTCGCATGCATCTCCATGAATGTGGCAAAAGCTTCGTTGAGCCAAATGCCGTTCCACCATTTCATGGTGACGAGATCACCAAACCACATGTGGGCGAGTTCGTGATTGATGACGTCGGTGACGTTGAGGAGTTCCGCTTGTGTGGTGGTGGCTGGGTCGACCAGAAGAAGGATTTCGCGGAATGTCACGCATCCGAGGTTTTCCATAGCTCCAAACGCAAAGTCTGGAACTGCAACGAGGTCGAGTTTGTCGCCTGGATAGGCGATTCCGTAATAGTTCGCGAAGTGTCGGAGGCAAAACGCTCCGACTTCTAATGCGTATGCGGTGAGGTGTTGCTTTCCCTTCGGAAAGATCACGCGCATGGGGATCCCATCGACGTCGATGGGATCAGTCGCTTCAAGCGGGCCGACAATGAACGCGACGAGGTACGTGGACATCACGATGGTTTCGGCAAACCGCACTATGTGCTTACCAGGTCGGTTTGGTGCGGCTGTTCGAGAGATCTCGCGTGCGTTCGATACAGCAAAAAGATCTTCATCGACGATGAGAGAGATGGCGAAGGATGCTTTGTGATCAGGTTCGTCCCAGCATGGAAAAGCTCGGCGAGCATCGGTCGCTTCAAATTGCGTCGTAGCGATGACCTGTTCGATTCCGTCGGTGTCGGAGAATGTCGAGCGGTAAAAGCCGCGGAGTTTGTCGTTTAATACTCCGGTGAAGCGGATTCGGAGATGGGCCTCGCCGGCAGAAAGGGCTCGGCTCAGCGTGAAGGTGACTCGTTCCGTCTCGGGATCAAGAGCAACCTGAGTGACGGCAATGATGGGAGCGTCGTCGGCCAGCGAACCTTCGACGCCCTCGGCAGCAAGGATGTCGAGATCTAGCGCGTTGCATGAGATTGTCTCGGTTGATGCAGAAATCAAGAGATCAATCGTCACCTCGCCGGCGAAGGTGGCCGCGTCGAGATCGGGCTCCAGAGTCAGGTCGTAACGAACGGGACGAACTGGGCCGGGAAGCCTGAAAGGGTTGGCATCGTTGGAGGGGCGGGGGAGTTCAGTATCGGTCACCTCGTCAGCGTAGGGTCGGTCGCCATGACAGCGCTTCTTCCTCCCTCAAACCGAGCCCTTGATGTTCTCTGCATTGGCAACGCCATTGTCGATGTACTGGCCACTACCGATGATGCCTTCTTGGAAGATCACGGGATGGTGAAGGGTTCGATGCAAATCACCGATCCCGATCGCGCCCGCAAGATCTATGCCGCGATGCCTCCAGCGGTTGAAATGTCTGGCGGTTCCGCTGCGAATACGGCAGCGGGTTTAGCGTCGCTGGGTGTCTCTGCCGCCTTTATTGGCAAAGTCGCGGAGGACAGCCTCGGTGAGGTTTTTGCTCACGACATCCGAGCCGCCGGCGTCGCCTTCCACGGGTTCGCAGCGTCGGGTGTCGACGCTGCTGCGGGAACTGCTCGCTGTTTGATCTGTGTGACTCCCGATGCCCAACGCACGATGAATACCTCACTTGGTGTTGCGGGTCAGCTGACATCCGACGACGTAGATCTGTCTCTGGTCCCGACAGCTCGCGTTGTGTACCTCGAGGGTTACTTGTGGGATGAACCTGCTGCGAAGAGCGCGCTTCGAAACGTGATGGGTTGGGCAGCCGAGGCGGGAACTCGCGTCGCGTTTTCGCTTTCCGATGGGTTCTGTGTCGATCGTCATCGCTCGGAGTTCCTCGAAATTCTTGAACACCACGTCGATATCTTGTTCGCCAATGAAGATGAGATCTGTTCGCTTTATGAGGTTTCAGATTTCGATGAAGCAGCGCGCAGAGTGGCAGGTCACTGTGCGATTGCTTGTTTGACGCGAGGTGAAGCAGGGTCGGTCATCATTTCATCCTCGGGTGAGCGCTTCGATATTCCTGCGGTCGCCGCAGACCTCGTCGACACCACCGGTGCCGGAGATCTTTACGCCGCTGGCTTCCTTTCAGGATGGGTTTCGGGCGCTGATCTTGAAACCTCTGGTCGTGCGGCATCGATCGTGGCCGCGGAAGCAATCTCACACATGGGAGCGCGGCCCCAGACCAATCTCACAGCCTTGGTGAAGGGTGCGTTATGAGCGAAAGTTGTTTCGATGTTGAAGTGGCGGACAAGGTCGGTCATATCCGTCTGAACCGTCCCGAGCAACTCAATTCGATGGTGCGCGAGTTCTGGGATGAGCTTCCTGAAATTGTGCGAACCCTCGATGCCCGTGGTGATGTTCGCGCCATCGTGTTGTCATCGACCGGCCGTCACTTTTGCGCTGGCATGGATCTTGGCGTCTTCACGTCTGGCGATACCGCGATCACACCCGGCGATGCCGATGAAACGGGACGGGTCCGTGCCCGACTTCGCCAGACAGCGCTCATGCTGCAAGAAAGTTTCACGGTATTTGAAAAAGTGCGGATGCCTGTTCTGGCTGCGATTCAAGGTGGTTGCATTGGTGGGGCAGTAGACATGGTTACCGCCGCAGACATGCGTTATGCCTCCGCCGACGCATTCTTTGTGATTCAGGAAATCAACATTGGGATGACTGCTGACGTAGGCACATTGCAACGTCTCCCGAAGATCATTCCCGACGGCGTGGCACGTGAACTTGCCTACACAGGCCGTCGAATGTCAGCGCAGCGCGCGCTCGAGGTTGGGCTCGTGAATCAGATCTTCCCCACTCACGAGGAACTCGTGTCCGGCGTGCTTGAGATTGCTGGCGAAATCGCTTCAAAGAGTCCGTTGGCAATCTGGGGAACCAAGGAGATGCTGCTGTACTCGCGCGACCACAGCGTTTCCGACGGCCTCAATCACATCGCTACTTGGCAAACAGGAATGTTCCAGCCATCGGACATGATTGAATCGTTTGCGGCAAAAGCAGAAGGCCGTGAGACGAATTTCCCTGATCTGCTGCCTGCGCCGAAAGAGTTTTAACTCGTCAGCTGGCTAGTCGTGCTGTTCGATTGCGGGAAGAAAATCCCACGCGAGATCGCCAACCTTCACAAGGATTGACGAAATCCAGCCACCCATGGCGCCGAGGTTGTCGTCAAGTCGAGTTCCATCCGCAAGAGTTTCTTCGTCGACCTCGTAACTTCCTTCGTAACTCACTTCGATGGCATATTCCGGCTGGTCGAAACTTCCTTCGAAGATTGTTTCGACGGTTGGTCCCGATCGCTCGAGTCGGTCATTGCCGATAGCGGGACTGGTGTCAGGGAGCGCAGCAATGAGTGCTGCGGGGTCAGGCGCTGATGACAACCGTTGAACGCGGAGAACGAGTTCAATGTCGATACGGGGCGCTTCGTCAAAGGATTCGCCGATGTACCACGAGCGGTAGGCGGTCTGTGCCCATGTTGGCCAGGTGAGGGTGAGGTCGGCCTGAACCCGGGGCGGTATTCCTTCTCCCGGAAGCCCATAGGTGGTTTCCCAAGTCATGTCACCTAGGAGCATGTCCATGTTGAATCGCTCTTCGAATGCCTGTCGCTCAAGCATTGCGCCTTCGAACGCGTCGCGAAGGGCGCCGATGGCATCAGTAAACACATGGTCGAGCACGGTTGGACCCTACCTGCCTTGCTGAAGTGGAGCCGGGTCGGCGTTCGTGACGGCGAAGTGGTCTGGCCCGAAACCGAATGGTGTCTGCGATAGTTTCGGCGAGGTTCGTTCCCCGGCGATCGACCTGCAGCTGCTCTAACAACCCTCCTATTTCTCCAGGCACCCGGAAAGCCCCTCCATGCTTTTCCCTACCGTCGATTTCGCGGTTTTCTTCTTGGTGGTGTTCACCGGGAGTTGGCTGCTGCGACCGCACAAGATCGCATGGCGTTGGTTCATCCTTGCTTCAAGTTTCGTGTTCTATGGGTGGTGGGATTGGAACTACTTAGTACTGCTGTCTCTGAGCATTGGGATCAACTGGTTCTTGGGCCTGGCAGTTTTTCGGTCGCTCACCCCTGAAGGGGAACGTACGAATGCCAGTAGGTGGCTCGTTCGAATCGCTGTCGTTGTCAATCTCGGGATTCTCGGATATTTCAAGTACTTCGATTTTTTTATCTCGACAATCGCCGACAAGATGCGCTCGATCGGAATTTCGGTTGATGCTCCGATTCTGAACATCATCCTTCCGATCGGTATTTCGTTCTTTATCTTCCAAGCAATCAGTTATGTGATTGACATCGGTCGAGGGCAATGGCGTAAACCGCTCACGATTCTTGATTTCGCTGTGTATCTGTCTTTTTTCGCTCATCTCGTTGCAGGCCCGATTGTTCGTGCAAGCGAGTTCGCGCCGCAGCTCGATGAACTACCCGATCCGCGATACGTGCGATCCGCTGAAGCATTCATGCTCATTTTCCGCGGCATGTTCAAGAAGGTTGTGATCTCGAGCTTTCTTGCGATACAGATTGTGGATCCAGTTTTTGCCAATCCAAACGCCTACGGACCGCTGGCCGTGCTGTTGGCGATTTACGCCTACGCGATTCAGATCTACGCCGACTTCAGCGGATACACAGATATCGCTATCGGCGTGGCATTACTCCTCGGTATTCGATTCCCGCAGAACTTTGATTCGCCCTATATCGCCCTGTCATTGCAGGACTTCTGGAGTCGATGGCATATGACCTTGTCGCGGTGGCTGCGCGACTACCTCTACATACCGCTTGGCGGAAATCGTGGCTCGAAAGCCATGACCTATCGGAACCTTTTCCTCGTCATGATTATTGGCGGACTTTGGCATGGGGCGAACTGGACGTTCGTCGTCTGGGGAGCAATTCACGGCTCCTATCTCGTGGCCGAACGAATCGTGAAGGAGAAATGGAAGGGCCACGAGTTGGGCCTTCCGCCATTGTTAGTGAAAGCGATGCAATGGTTCTTGGTCTTCAATGTCGTCTGTCTGGCGTGGGTGTTCTTTCGGGCAACATCGGTTGATGAGGCCTTTACGTTGCTCGGGCGACTTTTCGCCTCTTCCGGTTCCTCTGCTGGAGTGAGCCTTTTGTTGATTTTCGTGATCGTTGGGAGCGTCGCTTCGCAGTTCGTTCCTCAGCGATTCCCCCAAAAAGCTGAAGTCTGGTTTGCGACCTGGGCACCTGCCTTGCAAATCGCTGCTCTTGCCGGTGGACTTGTCCTTGTTGATGCGCTTGGTCCCGAGGGAATTGCGCCATTCATTTACTTCCAGTTCTGATGAGGAACCTCCGATGACGTCACCAGGACGCAATCCAATGAAAGGCAAATCGGGGATCCCTTCGGGGGGACGGTCGCCGTTCAACTGGCGGAGCCTTTTCGAGCCATTCCGGCCGCGCCGTGAAGGAACGATGCCGGCGGGTCTGATCATCGTCGTGATGGTTCTGGCGCTATGTGTCGCCGGGCTTTTGGATGCCGATTCAACGCTTCGCAAAAGCAACGCAAAAGGCGACGGCTGGCGAAATGAGATCGCGAAGACTGTCGCCTCGGTGACCGACACGCTGCATATCAATTTCTTCCGTAATTCAATTGATGATGCACTTGGCAAAAATCAGGGCACAAAGATTGATGTCGAGGAACTTCTCCGCCAGCAAGCCGAAGCGGAAAGTGCCGCATCAGCCGAAGCCGCGAAGAAAGTGCCCGAACTCCCAGCGCCGACCCCGGTGACTCCCATGAAGATTTGGGTCGGCGGTGACTCCATCACTCAGACGTTCGGGACTTCGTTCCAGCGCATTACGCAGTCGACTGGGATTTTCACTCCAACGCTGGACTTCCACGTCTCAACCGGACTGGCTCGTCCCGATTATTACAACTGGCCTGAGCACTTAGTGAAAACTGTGCTCCCCGCTAATCCATCAATTCTTGTGATCATGTTCGGCGCAAACGACGGCCAGAACATGATCGGTGCCGACGGAAAAGTTCTGGAGCGCACCTCCGAGCCATGGATGGCCGAATATCGCCGTCGCGTCGCCGCAACGATGGATCTCCTGAAGTCGCCCGATAATCAACGCATCACGATCTGGTGCGGACCGCCCCCGATGGGTCCTGGTACGAAGACTCGCGGCATGGACCAGATGAGTTACATCTATTGGAGCGAGGCACAGAGTCGGCCATGGATCCAGTACTTCGATACGTGGCCATTTTTCTCAGATTCAAATTTTGTCTTCGCGGCAAACCTTCCGAATGCTGATGGCGTTGTTCGGGGAACGCGCCAGAAGGACAATGTCCATTTCTCGACCGTAGGCGGGGATCGGCTCTCATGGGCCGTCATCGATCGAATCGGAAAACTTGTGGATCTTTCGGCCGGCAGAGTTACTCCACCGCCTGCGCAAGCCCCACCGGCGAGTCTCGTTGAGCGCACCGAAATCCCTCCGAGTATGCCCGGAGCGGAATAACTGCAGTTTGTTTTACGGATGCGAGGCGGTCACGGTGGTGAGCACGCCACCGCGGACTTTCCAAATGGTTTCAACGGTCATCCGCCGCGGAGACAATGCCTGCACGAGATCATCGAGGATGGTGTTCGTGACGGCCTCGTGAAAGGCGCCTTCGTCACGGAACGACCATATGTACATCTTGAGGCTCCTTAATTCGACGAGCAACTCATCCGGTACGTAGGTGATGCGAACGGTCGCGAAATCCGGCTGACCTGTGACAGGGCAGAGGCATGTGAGCTCATCGGTTTCGCACAGGATCTCGTAGTCACGACCCTTCTCAGGGTTCGGGACAGTGATGAGCTCCTTCGAGGGCTGGCTAAACACAGTCGTGAACGACGTGCAGAATCAGCCGCGACCGGCGTTGGGCTTGGTGCCGTGATTCGCCGGTTTGCGACGGGCGTTCGTCTTGCGCTTCGAGGTTTTCTTCGACATAAGAGGGAAATCCTAGGCCGGAGGTGGGGGAATGAGCCAACTGAGAGCGTTCGATTGGGTTTGGGTCATGTCATCGGCGGCTGACGGCACCACTAGCCTGCCACTCCCATGGAAAAGTTCGGATTCGTCGGATTGCCAAATGCGGGGAAGTCCTCGCTGTATAACGCGCTTGCTGGCGGCGGAGCCCTTGCCGCTCCTTATGCCTTCGCCACAAAAGACCCCAATGTCGGAGTGGCCAAAGTTCCCGACGATCGGCTTGAGCAACTCGCGATCATGAGTAAGACCAAGTCGGTGATCCCGGCCAGCGTGCAGTTTGTCGATATCGGTGGTCTCGTCGAAGGAGCGAGCACAGGTGAAGGCCTGGGAAACAAGTTTCTGGCCAACATCCGTGAATCCGATGCCATCGTTTTTGTTCTTCGTGCTTTTGTTGACCATGACGTTCCGGGTCCTTCCGATCCGCTTGAGCATCTTCGTATCGTCGAAACCGAATTGGCGCTTGCCGATTTGGAAACCGTCGAGAACCAGATCGATAAGCGTCGAAAAGCTGCCAAACAAGATCGCATGATCGCTGACGAGGTTGAAGCTCTCGGTAAGGCGCTTGAGATTCTTTCTGAAGGAACGCCTATTTATCGGAGTGATCTTGATGCCGAGTCTCGCGACCTCATCAAGAGTTATTTCTTGCTGACGAACAAACCCGTACTTGCGATCGTCAACGTCAGCGAAGACGGCTTAGAGCAGATCGACGAACTCATCGCTCCCGTGGTTGAGGAATTTGGTGGCCACGGTGAAGTGATCGGTATGTGCGTGCAGCTCGAAGCCGAGGCAGCGATGCTCGATGCTGACGAGCGCGTCGAGATGCTTGAAGGACTTGGTCTTGGAGAGGGAGCGTTGCCGCGGTTCTTGCATGCCGCCTACCGGATGTTGGGACTGCGCACGTATTTCACGACGGGCGAAAAGGAGACCCGCGCCTGGACATTCCGTGCCGGGTACAAGGCCCCACAATGTGCTGGCGTCATTCACACCGATTTCGAGCGTGGCTTCATTCGAGCCGAAGTCATTCACTGGGATGAATTGCTCGAGGTGGGCGCGTGGTCGAAGGCTCGTGATGCTGGAATCCTGCGGGTTGAGGGCAAGGAGTATCAACCCGTCGATGGAGACGTCATGGAGTTCCGCTTTAACGTTTGACGTTGCACTCCCACATGTGGGCTCGGAAACAGGATTCTCGGGGCTGCAGCGCTGGATGCTTCTAGCATCTCGCTATGTCCACTGCGTCTCCGAACGGGAACTGGCTGGTTCGCGATGACCGTGTCCTTGCCACGTTGGAAGTTGCAACGACGCGACGTGATCGTCGTCGAGGGTTGCTCGGCCGTGATGGAATCGAAGGCGCAATGATGCTTGCGCCTGCTCGTTCAGTGCATACCTTTGGAATGAATTTTGCAATCGACGTCGCGCATCTTGATGCCAGTGGAGTTGTCCTTCGAATGGTCACGATGAAGCCAAATCGACTCGGAGCCTTCGTTGCTCGGTCGCGATCGGTGATCGAAACTGAAGCAGGCGCGCTTGCTCGTTGGGGCGTCGTTGAAGGCGACCGATTGGAGATTCGATGAGTTCTTCAGTGCCTGGTCGCTTGGTTCTCGTTGGAACACCCATAGGTAATCTCGGAGATATTTCTCCGAGAGCGGTTGAGGCACTCACGCAGGCCGCTGCAGTCGCGTGCGAGGACACGCGACGCACGGGGCGTTTGCTTTCGCACTTGGGGATCCCGTCGCCGACCTACATCGTTGTCAACGAGCACACCGAAGGCGATGCCGCTGAACGTGTGATCGGGCATGTTCAACGCGGTGAGATCGTGGCATTGGTGAGTGATGCAGGTATGCCCGGTGTTTCTGATCCGGGCGAATTCCTTGTTTCGAAGGCAGTCGAAGCTGGGATCGATATCGAAGTAGTGCCTGGTCCATCAGCAGTGCTTCACGCTCTCGTTATCAGCGGTCTTGCAACATCCCGATTTGTGTTTGAGGGCTTCATCCCTCGGAAGGGGTCTTCGCGAGCGACTCGATTGCGCGAGATCGCCCAGGAACAACGCACCGTGGTTTTGTTCGAGGCTCCTCATCGGCTTGAACGCACGCTTGGCGATCTTCGAGGCGTATGCGGAGGCGATCGTCGTGTCGTGCTCGCCCGTGAACTCACCAAGATGCATGAAGAGATTTGGCGAGGTTCGCTCGCCGAAGCAATGACACGATGCGGCGAGGTCGATCCTCGTGGCGAGTATGTCCTCGTGCTTGATGGTGCTGCTCCAAAGGCCGATGCCACTGACGATGAACTTCGCGAAGCCGTGCGTGAAGCATTGGCCAAGGGAGCGTCCAAGCGCGACGCAGCCGCTGGCGTTGCTGATGCATTCGCTGTGTCACGAAAGCGCGTCTACGACCTTGTGATCACGCTGCAGGCTTGAGTGGAATGTTTGAAATCGGCGCAAAGCCGATTTGAAATGCCTTGATGTCGTCGCTCGGATTTGTTGCTGTTGACGCGCAATCGGGGACATTGAGGTAACCCTCAGTGGCGGCGGCAAGTGGCACATCGACCGGACCACGCACTGAGCCCGACGGGCAACTGGGGATGTTCATGTTGAACACTGTGGCCTTCGTGATCGTGCCATCGGCGATTGCTGGACGGTTCTTGGTGAACCAAGCCATCACCTGTTCGACGCCTGCCTTGAAGTTGAACTTGTTGTCGGTGATTCCTTGACTCGTTGCGATCGACGCAATGCCACGCGAGGTGGCTGCTCGGGCGGCGCCAACGGTGCCGGACAAGTCGATGACGGGCCCCATGTTCTGGCCGGCGTTGATGCCGGAGACGACAAAGTCCGGCTTGAACGAAATGCCACCCTGGTCGAGGGCCCAGATCACAGAGTCGGCGGGGGTGCCAGCGACAGCCTTTGCGGGGTAGCCGCTCTTGGTCTTCGCGTCGGTGGCCGTGAGCGTTCCACCCGTAACGGTTCCACCCTTGCCGCTCTGGTTCGTCGCTGGGGCAACAACGGCGACGGTGACGTTGGGCGTAGCTCGGAGAGCTTCAACGATTGCGTCGATGCCATCGGCGTCGTAACCATCGTCGTTGGTGACAAGAATTTGGAGGGACTTTGCTGGCGCTGTCGTCGCCGCATCCTGCTGCGAGGAGCTTGAATCGCTTGACGAATTGCCACAGGCCGTTGTGACGAGACTTAGAGCGCCGAACCCAAGCGCAACTGTTGCAATTCCACAACGTCGTGCAAGCAGTGATGAGAACTTCATATTTCCTCCGAAGTAGCGCTGGTCACGTAAAGGTAGGTGTCGAAGTTTGACGCTCGGTCAACAGAAAGTGGACAGGAACTATCGCTTAAGAGAATGCAGGAATGACCTCACGCCCGAAGAGCCGAATCATCGCGGCGATATCGTCAAAGGAACCCAGCGAGGCCTGACCGGTATCGGCGGGAAGACCAGCACCGAACGCCGTGTGCACATGGTCGCACTGCGTGGTTGCTTCGTAGCCGCGGATTTGCCCGATCACGCGTTCGGGGTCGCCCCAAAGCAAACGATCGGCGGCGATGTCTTCCGCGGTGATGTTCTCACCGGCATCGATGCGAGCGAAGAGTTCCTTTTCTTCTTTTTCTTCGGCCGATTCGCGCCAGTGGACCATGAGCCCGTCGACGTAGACCGGAAGAATTTCGGTGCGTACTTGCTCGTCGCTTTCTCCGACCCACGCGTAACGCCGGAGTATCCAGTCGGCGGGTTTATTGAGTGCCGCGCAAGTTGGGCGATAGATGTCGAGACACCGGAGCGCGGCGGCGAGGGATTGCACCGGACCACAGATCCATTCATCGCCTAAGCGCGCCGCTCGATCGACTGCGGCCGGAGCTACGCCCGCTACCCAGAGTGGGGGATTCGGCGATTGCAAGGGCCGTGGGTGCACGGTGAGTTCGGGGAACGAGTGAAAGCGGCCTTCGAACGAGGTGTTCTCGTTCTGCCACACCAATCGCAGAATCGTGAGCGCTTCTTCCATTCGTGCGCCGCGTTCTTTGAAGTTTGAACCGTGTACGTCGTATTCGAGCGGCCACCAGCCCATTCCGACGCCGAGGGTGACACGACCGCCAGAAATCTGATCGATAGTTGCGACCTGTTCAGCAACGCGAACTGGGTTGTGGATTGGTAACTGAAAGATGCCAGTGCCGACTCGCACGGTTGAGGTTCGGGCAGCAACTGCAGCCAAGAACGTGAGCGGATCGCTCAAGTTGCCAGGCATGAAGTGGTGGTGGCCGATAGTGACGGTGTCGAAACCTGATTCCTCGGCAATGCGAGCGAGATCGAAGGTTTCGCGGAACGGATCAGGCGAAGAGAAGTCCTTCAGCAGCGGAAGCGAGAGTGAGAACTTCACAGCTCGAATGGTCCTTTGCCCATTTGGTCGCGAACGGTGACGATCTCGGGTTGGGTAAGTGAACGTCGCTGCCAGTTCGCTCCGTCGACAACAAGGGTATGGCCACTGATGAATCGGGCATAGGGCGACGCAAGGAAAGTTGCGGCCCAGCCGAGTTCGCGTGGCCGGCCAACCCGCAATGCGGGCTGACACGCGTCTTTGTCATTGGTCCGTGCGAGGTTGCCTTTGATGTCATCGGTCATGTCCTCATGGGGCATGAGTCCGGGAACTAGTCCGTTGACCTGAATGCCGTACGGGCCCCATTCCACGGCCAAGGTTTCAACCATGTTTTTGACGCCGGCCTTGGCGGCTGCGGAATGCGCAAACCCGGGACCACCCGTCCAGGCATAGGTGGCCCCAATGTTGATGATGGAACCTGGCGTGTTCGCGTCGATGTGGCGACGGGCGAATTCTCGAGCACAGAAGTACGTGCCATTAAGGGTGATGTCGACGACAGTGCGCCACGCGTTTGGCGACATGTCTTCGGCCGGAACGGGAAAGTTGGCAGCGGCGTTGTTGATGAGTACATCGGGTAGCCCAAACTTCGCGACTGCGGCGTCGAAAGCAGCCGCGATCGAATCGGGCTCGCGAATGTCGCACTGCACGGTGAGGGCCGATGCGCCGAGAGCAGCCATTGCTTCGTCGGCCTGTTCAAGATGCTCAGGCTTACGACTTGCGACAACGATGCTTGCGCCGAGTCGCGCGAACTCGGTGGCAATCGCACGTCCGAGGCCAGTTCCGCCTCCTGTTACGAATACGACTTTCCCGTCGTAGGTGCCGGCGGGGAGCGCTTGGGCGCCAAGTTCTGGTGCGTCAGGAAGTCCAATGGGTTCAGAGGTGGACATGTCAGCTCCCGCGGTAGTTCGGTGTGCGGTCTTCAGCGCGAGCGGCGCGGAATTCGGCATAATCCTCGGACTTGTTGAGGAAGGTTTGGTAGATCAATTCGTCGGCCATCGACGTCGTGATCTCAGGCTGAGCGAGATGCTGGATCACGCGACGGGCCAACTTGATTGTGACCGCAGGGGCAGCGGCAATCTTTTGGGCCATCTCTATGGCGGTGTCATCGAGTTCTTCACGAGTCACGACGCGCGACACGATGCCAAGAGCGAGTGCTTCCTGCGCATTGAGCGAGCGACCTGTGAGCACCATGTCGCTTACGACGCCGTGGCCGCACATTTGAAAGAGACGGCCGACGCCGCCAGTATCGGGGATGACCCCGTGGCCCGCTTCAGGAAGCATGAACTTTGCATCTTCAGCAGCGATGCGAATATCGCAAAGAAGTGCACGCTGGAATGAACCGCCAATCGCCCATCCTTGGATGGGGACAATGACGGGAGCATCGAGATCAAACAGTTGTTGGATGCCCTTATGGCCGCGTGTCATCAATTCGTGATGAGTGAGGCCGGTGGTGTCGTTGCCGATAGAACCAACATCTCGACCTGACGACCACGAGTGGCCTTCGCCTCGCCAGACAACTGCTCGGACAGCAGGCGTGGCGCGCAGTTCACCGAGGATGTCGAACAACTGCTTGTCCATGTCGTCAGAGAAGGCATTTCGCTTCTCTTGGTTGTCGTTGGTGATGATGGCGATTGGGCCATCGATCTCGAGTCGGACCTGTCCACTCATGGTTCCCCCTTGCAGCATGCGAGCCGTTGCAGTCTTGCCGACTCCGCTGATCCGGGCGAACAAGTCGAAACCTTGGGCGGGGTGAGCCACACTTGAGCCAAACAAGGGGGACCTATGCGTTGGAAAATCGGTGAAGTCACTGTCACGAAGGTTGTGGAACTTGAACAAGAGCTGTCCCTGAAGGGATTGCTTCCTGCCGCAACCGAAGAGGCGCTTGCGCCGCACCTTCCTTGGCTCATGCCCCATTTCATTGATGACGAGGGAAGGACTGATCTCTCGATTCACGCATTCGTGGTTGAAAGCGATGGCCTTCGAATCATCGTTGATACCTGTGTGGGCGATCGAGATATGGCTGGGCTCCCAGGCTTTACTGGCGACCCTGCGTTTCCGAAGCGGCTCGCCGCAGCGGGTTTTCCCGTCGAGTCGATCGACATTGTGTGCTGCACCCATCTGCATTTCGACCACGTCGGATGGAACACACGACTTGAGGACGGCAAGTGGGTGCCGACATTCCCGAATGCTCGATATCTCTTCTGCCGCGTCGAATATGACGCGTGGATGGCCGAACCAGGTGGTTACGCCTGGAATCTTCCCGACACCGTTGCGCCCGTCGTCGATGCAGGACTTGTCGATCTCGTCGATCCCGATCATCGCGTCACAAGCGAGGTCAGATTTGTTCCCACCCACGGTCATTCACCTGGGCATATGTCGGTCGTCATTGAATCGAACGGTGAGCGAGCGCTCATCACAGGCGATGCGACACATCATCCGGTGCAATGGGCCGAACCGGACTGGGGTATGAGCGGTGATTGGGACGGACCGATGGGCGCCGAGACTCGCCGTCGGATGCGCGATGAACATGGCGATACGGGCACGCTCATTCTCGGAACGCATTACGCCGCGCCGAGCGCTGGTCACATCGTTCGACGTGACGGACAATGGCAATTCGAAGCCAGCAACGAAGAAGGCTTCTGAAGTGGCAAGTGCGCTGTTCGATCTCACCGGCAAGGTCGCGGTTGTGACTGGCGCGAGTAAGGGCCTCGGGCGAGCAATGGCGCTGGGGTTTGCTGATGCCGGCGCCGACGTGGTTGTTTCAAGTCGACGCGTTGACGCGTGCGAAGAAGTTGCCGAGCAGATCAGGGCGAAAGGCCGCCGAGCACTCGCGGTTGCCTGTCATGTGGCGGACTGGGACCAGTGCGATGCTCTGATTGCTGCGGCAGTCACGGAATTCGGCAAGATCGACATTTTGGTCAACAATGCGGGCATTGCTCCGGTGCCGCCTTCACTCGCTGGAGTTACCGAAGAACTGTTCGACAAGACATTTGGAGTAAACGTCAAAGGCCCGTTGCGGTTGATGGCAATGGCGGCGGAGCACATGCCTGCCGGTGGATCAATCATCAACATCAGCACGAAAGCATCTCAACGACCATCGCCGTTCACTGTTGTTTATGCCGGTTCTAAAGCGGCTCTTAATGCAATAACTCAAGCAACTGCTCAGGAATTCGGGCCGCGCGGTATCAGGGTGAACGCGATTGTGTGCGGTCCTTTCATTACCGACAGTTTCAGTAAAGCGATCCCGACCCCCGAAGCGGCCGAGCATGTCGCGAAGATGATCACCGTTGGTCATATCGGACAGCCCGAAGAGATCGTTGGCACCGCGCTGCTGTTGGCTTCGGATGCCTCGTCGTATATGACCGGTGCTCTCATCAATCTTGATGGTGGCGGTTCGTGAGCGAGGAACTGGTCGATGTCGAGCGCCTTGGCGTTTGGCTTGATGGCCTTGGCCTCGAAGTCGGAAAATCGATAACGGTGGCGCCGCTTACGTCTGGTCGATCGAACGCCATGTTCACCATCCACCGTGGTAGCTCTCGTTGGGTGCTTCGTCGGCCGGCGCTTGTGGCAATTGAACGAGCAGACGAAGGCATGCGCCGCGAGTTTCGAATCCTCGATGCGCTGAATGGCTCGAACGTGCCACATCCCGAAACCGTGGCGTTGTGTGAAGACCGAGAGGTTCTCGGGTGCACATTTTTCCTGATGCAGCAGGTAGATGGTGTTAATCCTGCGCCACCGTTGCCCGAACCATTCACTACGGAGGATCAGCCGAGCGTTGCGTTCGCCATGGTCGAAGCGCTTGCTGCTCTGCATGACTTCGACTGGCAATCGAACGGTTTGGCTGATTTCGGAAAGCCAGATGGATTTCACGAGCGCCAGGTTGAACGATGGACTACGCAACTCGCGTCCTACGGCGGACGCGAGTTTCCAGGACTTGCGCGAATCACCGCTTTCTTGACGGCCAAGATCCCTGGTTCCTACAAGCCAACATTGATGCATGGCGACTTCCATATGTTCAATGCCCTAGTCGCAGCAATGCCCCCAGGTCGGGTGACGGCCATCCTCGATTGGGAAACGGCAACAATTGGCGATCCGGTGCTTGACCTCATCGGGTTCTGCGAGATCTGGGGGAAAGCGACCGCTGCGCCGGGTTGGCCTCGTCGCGACGAGCTCATTGCTCGCTACCAATCGTGCCGCTCGATTGAGATGCCCAGCGACCTTGCGTATTACGAGGTTCTCTATAACTTCCGCATGGCGGTGCTCTTGGAGGGGATCTACCAGCGTTCCTTGCACGATCCGTCACGACCCGATCTTGAGGATGTCGGTGCCGGAGCTATGGGATTTCTCAACCGAGCACTTGAGGTGCTCGAGAGTCAGTAATTCGAGGCATGTGATCGCGTGGTTCGTGCGAGCCGGTGAGCCTGCGTAGCCTTGCGACGTGTCCGAGCCCTTCTACGTCACCACTCCTATCTATTACGTGAACGATGTGCCTCACATCGGGCATGCCTACACAACGGTGACTGCAGACGCGCTTGCCCGGTGGCATCGACTCGCCGGCGACCCCACCTTCTTCCTCACCGGAACCGACGAGCACGGTCTCAAAATCCAGCGATCGGCCGACGCCAATGGCATTACTCCGCTCGAGCAAGCAGATCAGACGAGTGCTCGATTCCGTGAGGTCTGGGAATTATTGAACATCAGCAATGACGATTTCATTCGCACAACCGAGCCGCGCCATATCAGCTCCGTGCAGAAGTTCATGCAGGCGATTTTCGACAATGGTTGGATCCGCAAAGGTTCGTATTCAGGTCACTATTGCGTTCCCTGCGAGGCCTACTTCAATGAAGCTGATTTAGTCGACGGCAATTGCCCGATTCACGGTCGTCCTGTGGAATGGCTTGAAGAGGACAACTGGTTTTTTGAACTTTCAAAGTTCGAACAGCCCCTCCTCGATTGGTACGCAGCGAATCCGGGATGCGTGCAGCCCGACGGAAAGCGCAACGAAGCGCTTGGAATCATCAAGCAAGGTCTTGAAGACGTTTCGGTGTCGCGCACGTCAATCTCGTGGGGCGTGCCTGTTCCTTGGGACGAAGGCCACGTCTTCTACGTCTGGTACGACGCGCTCATTAACTATGCGACCGCAGTGGGCTACGGCGATGATCCCGAACGCTTCGCCGAATGGTGGCCCCAGGTTCACCACTTACTCGGCAAAGACATCCTTCGATTTCACTGCGTGTACTGGCCAGCGATGTGTCTTGCCGCTGGCATAGAGCCACCCAAGAAACTCGCGGTACATGGGTTTTTATTGGTCGGTGGCGAAAAGATGTCGAAGACCAGCCTCAACCAGATTTTCCCAGCCGATCTTGTGTCCGACTTTGGGGTCGATGGATTTCGCTACCACTTCCTGCGCGACAACCCGTTTGGTCCAGACGGAGATTTCTCTTATGAATCAATGGTCACGCGTTACAACGCTGACCTTGCCAACAACCTAGGAAACCTGCTTTCACGAGTCGCCACGGTTGTTGGAAAGAAGTGCGATGGCGTTGGCCCGGCACCAGCCGCCGACTCTCCGCTTGCGGCAATCGCTGCACAATCATTGATCGACACCATCGCTGGTTGGAACAACACGACGCCGAGCATCGCGCTTGAAGCAACATGGCGTCTTGTCGGTGCGGCAAACGCGCATCTTGAAGCGAATGAGCCTTGGAAGATGGAACCAGGCCCCGCGGTTGATGCGGTCATGGGTGATGCGCTTGAGGTTCTGCGCATCGTTTCAATCTTGGCAACACCAGCGATGCCTGAAACCTGTGTGCAGATCTGGGAACGAATCGGCTTATCCGGCTCACCAATCGATGCGGGCGTTGCCGGAGCAGCGTGGGGCGGGTACCCCGGCGGTTGTCCCGTCGTAAAGGGAGATGGCCTCTTCCCGCGCATGGCAAAGCCAGCGGTCGGCTGACGGAGTAACGATGCGCTGGACAGATGATCACTGCCACCTCGGCGATGGGTCCGATAAGTGGCCGGAAGCCGCAGCGACGATTGCCGATGCCCATGAGGCGGGTGTCATGCGAATGATCACGGTCGGTTGCGACCTTGCATCCTCCAAACTCGCGATCGAAGTAGCGAGTGCCTACGACGGAGTCTGGGCCACTGCGGGTGTGCATCCGCACGATGCGTCGGGTGGTATCGACGGGATCACCGAGCTCCTTGCTCACCCCAAGGTGGTGGCTGTGGGGGAGTGTGGTCTTGACTACCACTACGACCATTCGCCGCGTGACGTGCAGCGAGCGGTTTTTGCAGAGCAAATTGCGTTGGCTCACGCTCATAACCTTGCGCTCGTGGTGCACACTCGCGAAGCATGGGACGACACGTTCGCGATGTTCGCGAGCGAAGGTGTGCCTGAACGAACAGTGATCCACTGCTTCACCGGTGGGCCCGAGGAAGCGCAGCGGTGTCTCGACCTCGGAGCATGGCTTTCTTTCAGTGGCATCGTGACGTTCCCTGGAGCGCCCGAAGTGCTCGAGGCAGCCACCCTTTGCCCCCTCGATCGACTCCTCGTGGAGACCGATTCGCCGTTTTTGGCACCGGTTCCCCATCGTGGAAAACCGAATCGTCCGGCGCTTGTTCCCTTTGTAGGAACGGCAATTGCCGATGCGAAGCAGATCCCCGTGGCCGATGTGGCAGATGTCACATGGAGAAATGCCGCGATGGTCTACCTGCTCCCGGAGCAGGGAGAACGCGATCTCCCATAGGGATCGATTGCCTGTGGACATCCCGACGCGGCGGCCTGAGCAGGGTTTACGCGCATCTGAACGTCGGGTGTCTCAAGTGCGAAGGGTAGTTGCAGGTCCCGGACCACCCTCCTAGGTTCTTCTGACGGCTCCGGGCGGAGTTTGCACTGTGCGATCGCGCAGGGCGTCCTTCGCTCGTCTCCAGGATCTATTGCTCTACGAAGGATGCAGCTCTGAACACCACCGTTCACCCGACGCAACGCCGACTGCTGATTGCTCTCGTCGTTACGCTCGCGTGTTTGCCGTTGTTGGTGATCGACATGTTCCAGCGCTCCCCGAGCAGCGGTGCAACCCAAACGGCAAGCTCTACGGATCAGAGCCTCGTTGTTGTCTCTGTCTCGACCGAAGATTCGACCACGACGACTGTGGCCGTCACGGTCCCGGCTCCAGTCACCACGGTGGCCCCTCCGACAACAATCGCCCCGCGCCGGGCAGCGACCACCACAACCACTCAGCCACGCGTCACGACTCCACCGGCACCGACCGGGAACGCCACGGCCTCACCGAATCGCTGGGACCGCGTCGCCGCCTGCGAAACCGGTGGAAACTGGTCAGCGAACTCTGGTAACGGATACGGAGGTGGACTTCAGTTCGCCCACGGACCCGGATGGTCGACATGGCGCGCCTTTGGTGGCGAGGAATTCTCCGCTCATCCATGGGAAGCGACACGAGAGCAGCAGATCGTTATCGCCGAGCGTGTTCTTGCCAGAACCGGTTGGAGCGCGTGGTCCGGGTGCTCGCCTCTCTAGGCGAGATGAAGCGTTCTTGGTGTGTTTCCGATACGACGACTCTCGTCATCACCGCGCGGCATCTGCGGGTGACGACGACCGCGGAAGGTTCGCGGTGACCGTATGACACTCACGCGTCGCGACATCACAGAATTACTCGGGCGGCACGGACTCGAACCGAGTCGCGCGCTCGGGCAGAATTTTCTCGCGGACCCAAACACGGTGCGCCGCATTGTGCGACTGGCTGAAATTGATTCAAGCACGAACGTTGTCGAAATTGGTCCAGGCGTTGGTTCACTTACAACTGAACTCGCGGCCACTGGCGCAAACGTCGTAGCGGTTGAACTCGATCGTCACTTGCTTCCTGTTCTTGCTGAAACAGTCGAGCCGCTGGGTGTGAGAGTCGTGCACGGCGACGCGCTCGAACTCGATTGGGCGGAGGTCTTGCCGGCAGATCGCGTGTGGAATCTTGTTGCCAATCTCCCTTACAACGTTGCGACGACGATCGTTCTTGATCTGCTTGATCACGTTCCGCAGATCGAAACGATGCTTGTCATGGTCCAACGCGAGGTTGGCGAGCGCCTTGCTGCTGGGGCTGGCGATGGCACCTACGGCATCCCTTCGGTGAAGTTGGCATTGTGGGCAACTGCCTCGGTCGTGACCCGAATCCCGGCCACGGTGTTCATTCCTCAACCGAGGGTTGAATCGGTGATGGTCCGGATCCAACGCCGATCTGTTCCCATCGTCAACGTCGATCACGATGCCCTCATGGATCTTGTGCGAACGGCGTTCGGCCAACGGCGAAAAATGCTGCGCAGATCGCTTTCGACCAAAGTCACGCCCGAGCAGTTCGAAGCTGCGGGTATTGACCCCTCAGATCGTCCTGAGCGCCTCGACATCGTCCAATGGGGCGACTTAACCGCAGCGGTCCACGCAGAGGCGTGATTCGATGGGTGCCATGTCTGAGGGAATCTTGCGACTCTTTGCGCCAGCCAAGCTGACGACCTCGCTGAGAATCGTGGGTAGGCGAGATGACGGGTACCACCTCATCGACGCTGAAATGGTCTCGCTCGATTTTGGCGATTGGCTTTTTGTAATCGAAGAAGGCACGTCAGCCGTTGAATTTTACGATTCGCAAGGGAATGAACTTCTCCTTGGAACTGACAATCTGGTTTCGCGGGCGCTTCGACATATCGGAAGCAACGCGAGCGTTCGGGTGGAAAAAGCGATCGCTGCTGGAGCGGGACTAGGTGGGGGCTCGGCTGATGCTGCTGCGATCCTCCACTGGGCGGGTCACGCCGATCCGATTGCTGCTGTATCGCTTGGCGCCGATGTCGCGTTCTGCCTTGCTGGCGGTCACGCACGAGTTCAAGGCATCGGCGAACTGATTGATCCTTTGCCGTTTGAAGCTCGTGTGTTCACGCTCCTGACTCCGCCGGTGATGTGTTCAACACCTGAGATCTATCGGGTTTGGGATGATCTAGGTGGCCCATCGGGAGAGAACGGCAATGATCTCGAGCCTGCAGCCCTGGTGGTTGCTCCTGAGTTGGCCCGTTGGCGCGATGAGCTCGGCGATGCCACCGGAATCCGTCCGCGACTCGCCGGTTCAGGTTCGACCTGGTTCGTTGAAGGCGACTATCCCGGCGAAGGTCGAGTGGTTGCGCACACAAGCCCAGCTCGTTAGTTCTCTCTCAGACCGAAGCGGAGATTGACCGCCTGCGAGGATCCCGAGAGTGGGCCCGTACGCGGACCCACCCGGCTCTCGGGCCGGGTGGAGTCAACGAGAATTATGGGCACAAAGGGCGTCAGGGACGCCCGAGCTCACTTGCCTGCAGCTCGACGCTGGAAGCGAGTTCGCTTCAGCATCTTCTTGTGCTTCTTCTTTCGCATGCGCTTGCGGCGCTTCTTAATAAGAGATCCCATGGCGGAGCGACTGTAGCGGTCCGGGGCTCACTGATGCGAAACGACCTTCCTGCAGCCGCCGATCTGGCAGATCGTGACCTTGGAAGGAGTGAAGCTCGGGGGCAGGGACTCGAACCCCGAATGACTGGACCAAAACCAGCCGTGTTGCCAATTACACCACCCCCGAAAGGTGCGGCCCCGAAAGGCGAGGCAGACCGTACTAGAAAGACATGCATGTCTCCGAGGCCGCTCTCTGCGATCGTGCTCGCCGCTGGCGAAGGCACTCGAATGCACTCATCGCGTCCGAAACCCCTTCACTTGTTGTGCGGAAGGGCGATGGTCCTCTACGTCCTCGATTCGCTTGCGGGATGCGAGGTTGGCCGGGCCGTGGTGGTCGTCGGTCACGGTGCCGAGCGAGTGACCAGCAAATTGCTCGATGCGGCTCCAAATGTCTCACTTGAATTCGTGGAACAGGAAGTCCAACGTGGCACCGGTGACGCTGTTGGCGTTGCCCTCACAGCGTTCAGCCCTGAAGAACTCGATGACGTCGATGCCGACATCATCGTGCTTCCCGGCGATACGCCGCTCCTGCGTGCTGAAACCATCGCTGCGCTGCTTGCGACGCACCAGAGCACTGATGCTGCGTGCACGTTGCTTACGGCTCGGGTGACCGATCCCACTGGGTACGGACGCATTGTCCGCGGTCGAGATGATCGAGTCGACCGCGTGGTCGAACAAGCAGATGCTTCGGAAGCACAGCTGGCAATTACCGAGATCAATACCTCGATTTATTGTTTTCGGGCCAGCGTGCTTGGGCCGGCATTGCGCCGAATCACCCCAGAGAATGCTCAAGGCGAGTACTACCTCACTGATGTTGTCGAAGTGCTCGCATCTGCCGGATATCGGGTCTCTGCGGTCGTTGCCGAAGATGCTTCGGATGCCACCGGGGTGAATGATCGTTTACAGCTGGCAGCAGCCGAGATGGAGCTGCGCAGTCGCACGAACGAGGCCTGGATGCGTAAAGGCGTCACGATGCTTGATCCTGGGCGTACCTATGTCGACACGACAGTCGAACTCGCTGCTGATGTGACCTTGTTTCCCGACACGATCCTGCAGGGTTCGTGTGTGATTGGGGCCGGGACCGAACTTGGTCCAAACACCCGTTTGGTCGACTGCCGCGTTGGGGCTCGATCAGTGATCGAAAACTCTGTTGGTCGCGGAGCCGACATCGGCGACGATGTCCGCCTCGGCCCATTTGCTGTTCTTGAGCCCGGAGCGATTGTTTCTGACGGCGCCCGGCCCGGACCGTTCTACACTTCACCAACAGAATGACCAAACAACGCACCGGCGAAAGAAATCGAATGGAACTCGTCACCAAAAAGCGCCTGCATATCGTCTCAGGTCGGGCCAATCTCCCGCTTGCCGAAGAAATTGCTGAACGCCTTGGTGTCGAATTAGGCGACGCGAATCTTGCAGAATTCGCAAACGGTGAACTTCATACGCGTTTCGGTGAATCGGTTCGCGGTACCGACGTGTTCATTATCCAATCGCATGTCGGCTCTGGGAAGATGACCGTTAACGACGCGATCATGGAACAACTCATCATGGTTGATGCCGCCAAGCGAGCTTCGGCGAAGCGGATAACTGCTGTCGCTCCGTTTTATGGCTATGCGAGACAGGACCGAAAGTCCGAAGGTCGCGAACCGATTACGGCGAAGTTGATCGCCAACATGTTCAAGGCTGCTGGAGCAAAGCGCCTTATCTCGGTCGATCTGCACTCTGGTCAGATTCAAGGCTTCTTCGATGGGCCTGTCGACCACCTCACAGCGATGCCG
>Ga0114974_10000988_pt1 | contig 22830 bp, 9 predicted proteins | sample S_130206_EF_Meta_FD_87318 | JGI IMG/M metagenome (GOLD analysis project Ga0114974, IMG submission 87318) | Freshwater microbial communities from Lake Simoncouche, Canada to study carbon cycling - S_130206_EF_MetaG | ecosystem: Environmental > Aquatic > Freshwater > Lake | place: Lake... | reverse complement strand
GCGCGTCAACGCGAAGATTGCGCGAACATTAATTGCAAAGACGCGATCGACTTCAGCGTCAGTGGTCTCCCACATAGGCTTGATTGGCCCTAGAGTACCTGCATTGTTCACCAGATAGTCAATACGACCATATTGCTTGACTGTGGTGTCAACCAAATGCTGAAGGGCGGCCGCTTCGGTCACATCAGCCTGTACGGCCAAGGCCTGACCCGCGTTCGACGTGATCTCGGTTTGAACGCTTTGCGCGGCCTTGAAGTCACGATCAGCAATCACGACGGTGACACCCTGCCGCGCTAACTTCAGCGCAATCGCCCGCCCAATACTCGCACCTGCGCCTGTCACAATGGCAATACGCGACGCTCCAATCTGTTCAACACTTTGATTAGAATTTTTCACGTTCAATCACTCATCAATTTATTGTTATCACAAACCGTTAGCTCAAAAATCAATCGGCGGTTACCCCGAAACTGGGCTCGGCAATTAATCAGCGGTTATCCTTAAACAGCAGACCCGACAATCAGTCAGCGGTAGCCCCAGACGCCTTCACAGCACCCGCCCATAAGGCAATGCCTTTGGCGACATAGGCTCGGCTGTCAGCCGGCGACAGATCCAAGGGCTCGGCTCCAAGCTTAATCAACCGATCTCGCAACCCAGGGTCTGCCAACGCCTTTCTGACTTCTGCGTTGAGCTTATCGACGATCGGTTGGGCGATGCCGATCGGTGCTAAAAAACCAGCCCAAGTTGTCGCATGAAAACCTGGTACCCCGGATTCAGCCACCGTTGGTATTTGGGGTAAAGCCAACGAGCGGTGGCCGCTACCTACAGCAATCAACTTAAGCCGACCGCTGGTCACATGAGGAATTACAGCAGGACCTGACTCAAACATCAGATCTGTGTCCCCGGCCATGAGCGCGGTCATTGCTGGTGTCGCCCCTTTATAGGGGATATGGGTCATTTGCATTCCAGTCTCGACCTTCAGCAACTCCATGGTCAGATGATTGGTCAAGCCTGTTCCGCCTGAACCATAATTGACTTTACCCGCCTTAGACTTCACGTAAACGATTAATTCTTTGAGCGTAGTCGCCGGAAAGTTACTTCGCACAGCAATAAACTGTGGCGCTTCAACCGTCATGACGATCGGCGTAAAGTCGCGAAGCGTTTTATATGGAATATTGGGATACAGAGCTTCGTTAATGGCTAGCGGCCCACTCGATGCGAACAACAGGTTATAGCCATCAGAGGCCTGTCCTTTGGCGGCCTCCATCCCAATGATCCCTCCAGCTCCTGGCTTGTCCTCAACCCAAAAATTTTGACCTAATGCATCGGTTAATTTTTGGGCCAACATCCGTGCGATTAAATCTGCTGTTTGCCCAACCGGAAATGGCACAATGATTCGCACCGCGCGGTTAGGGTAATCGGCTTGGGCATGGCTCACGCCAACAAGCATAGTTAACGCTAATCCTATCAGGATTTTTTTCATTCTGTGCCTCACGTCTGATTTATTGTTATTTGATGAAAAAGCAACCACTGTTTTACTCTAATTTTAAGACGTCGGGTAAATAGTTGAATGCTCTATTTCGCAGTATCGGCTTGAAAACGCTATGATCCAGTCAAAATTCGACCAGACAGATACTCTCTTTCTTGACCTTTTGAGCGACGCCACCGAGACAAATGAAAACCTTAATTTCACTAAAACACGCCCAGGCAATCATGGATCCGCACGGTGTTGCGACCCTCACGATCTGTGAAGCGGGTACGCTCAATATCCTTTCAACTCCGGTGATTCAAGACTTAACACTGGCCTTAGGCGAACTGGCTCACAACACTGAGATTCGCGCACTGATACTCAGAGGCTCGGGGGATAAAGCCTTTGTCGCGGGCGCGAATATCAATGAAATGGCAACGCTCACCCGCAAGTCAGCGGTTGCATTCATTTCAAATCTGCGCGACCTATGCGAAGCAACGCGACTGTTTCCAATGCCAGTCATTGCTCGTATCTCGGGATGGTGTTTAGGAGGCGGCCTTGAACTCGCCATGACCTGCGATGTACGCGTTGCAGCACTCAATACTCAATTTGGCATGCCCGAAGTCAAAGTCGGAATTCCGTCGGTCATTCATGCTGCCCTGATGCCTAAACTGATTGGGCAGGCGCGCGCCACTTGGTTATTGTTGAGCGGTGAAAACATCAGCACCGAGCAAGCTGTGCAATGGGGGCTGATTCACGAAGCCGTCGCCCTCACTGAGCTTGATCAGCGCATCGCAACCATTGCCAATAACTTTGCCGCCTTAGGCCCCGCAGTCCTCAAGCAACAAAAGGCCTTGCTCAGGCGCTGGGAGCAGCTCTCATTTCCAGATGCAATCGCAGATAGCGTACAAGAATTTGGAAAAGCTTTCGAAACTGGCGAGCCTCAAAAATTTATGAGTGAATTTTTAGAGCATAAACTCACAAAGAAAAAGCCAACTTTATAGTCTCTGTCAACAAGTTCAAAAACAGCGTCCCGAACGCTGCTTTGCAAAGAACAAAAAACAGACGGATATCTACGCAGCTTTCGAGAGTAATTGAGAGCAATTAGCGCCTCAGTCTCGGCACCTGAGTTTGGGCTATAGTAATCTCGTAGAGTTGATGACCTAAGTTAATCTATGCGGGCAATGATGCCATAAGTTTGGACAAGAAAAAACCATGACAGGCATGCAGTCAAGTTCGCTAACACGACTACAAATCCGCGGATCGGCCTCAGTCACGCCGCTGATTCAAAAGATCGGCTATCAATACATGACTGATTTCCCTTCGATAGAGTTGATCTTATCTAAAAGTAATAGCCTTCATGGCTTTAAAGCGATCGTCGACGGCACAGCGGATATCGGCATGGTGTCTAGTGAAATGCCCGAAGAATTGCTTAAAAAGACTCAAGACAAAAACAGTGAGTACAAATACACGCTTCTCGCATACGATGCACTTGCTGTGATTGTTCACTCCTCTAATCCTATAAAAAACTTAAAACTGTACGATCTCAAACGAATCTTCTCTGGACGGGCCAAAGATTGGAAGGAGTTTGGATGGCATGATGGGGGCAACATCGAACTCTATTCGCCCCATCCCACAGACCAATCTTTTGCTACCTGGCGCCGTGTCGTGATGGGTGAAAACTCTTACGTCACAATTGCATCAAAGACATTAAACAGCAGCAAAGCGATCACTCAATCCGTTGAGAATAATCGGCAATCCATTGCCTACCTGAGTTCGATTCCAGCTTATGCGGCAGGCTCTGCGATTGTGCAAGTCGATGGGCAATACCCTTCGAGCGAGACCATTTCTAAGAAACAATATTTGCTTAGCCAAGAACTTAAACTCTTTTCTAAGATTGACACCAGCGATCAAGTACAGAAGTTCTTGAACTACTGCGTATCCCAAAAGACAGGGCAGGCAATCATCAAAGACATGGGTTGGATTTCAATTGGATAATTCATGAACCGCAGAACTGTATTCAAAGGAGTCGGCATAGGCATCGGTGTCATCTGCGCGGTTGGTGCTGCTAATTTTTATCAGGCACTGCTAGAATTGCGACGCCGTAAACCGCTCATTATCGGCGGTGCAACGGTCGTCAAGCGCTTGCTAGATGCTCGACTCATTGAGACGTTTCTTAAATACTATCCAGAGGCTGACTTACTGATAGAAGGCGGTTACTCGCACGGTGGATTGATTGCACTAGAACGCGGCTCAATTGATCTTGCAATGATGTCTAACCATCTCGTGCTAGAAGATAAACTCAATTTTCTTGAATACCTGATCGGCATTGAAACAGTTGGTATTATCGTAAACGACAATTCAGTCATTAAAAATATTTCTACGATTGATGCTCGCAGGGTGTTCCAGAGTGAGATTACAAATTGGAAAGAACTAGGTGGGCCAGACGCGCCTATCGAAGTCTATAGCCGACCAGATGGTGAAACTGCAAAAACAAGCGTCGAACAAGTCTTATTAGACGGCCGCTTTGTTCACGAGCACGCCAGAGTACTGCACTCAAATCGAGCAATGGCTGAACAAGTGTCGAGTAACCCACTGGCAATAGGCTTTATTAGCCAACAGGGATACTTGACCACGAAAGAGCCGACTTTAAAAATTAGGCCGCTCAGCATTGATGGTATTGAGATGGATCAAAGAAGTATAGGCCTTGGCCTATATCCACTTGTACGCCAACTATTTTTGGTGATTCGCGATGATGCAAGCGATATCTCAAAGAAATTTATAGCGTTCGTTCTTTCTGACGAAGGGCAAACGCTTCTGGCAGATAGCGGCGCGCTCAGGGTGAGGTAACGATGATAGATCTGAAACAGCAGGTCATCGAACATTTAGAAAAAACGCGGCGCCACGCAAAGAGGCGTCGTATGTTAGGAATCATTTTAATTTCGCTCTTGCTGCTCATTTCTGCAAAACTCATCTTTAACTTGATTCCTAAAAATCACATACTTTCGGTCACAAGCGGAAGTGTTTTATCTGAACGTCACTTTCTCATCAAACTTCTTCAAGATGAGGCAGCTGAAAATTTTTTATCGCTAAAAGTCGTCAAAGCTGCTGGGGCGCTCGAAGCCTTAGAACTGGTGAACTCAGGAAAAGTGGATCTTGCCTTAGTGCCAGGAGGCGTCGTTAACTCTTTTCCAAACGTCAGACACGTGGCAACCTTACCTCCAGAGTTTATTCATTTTTTAGTGAAGCCAAGTATCAATAATCTGGAGGACTTAAAAGGCCAAGTGATCAATATGGGTGAGCGCCGAGCAGCCACCAGGATTCTGGCTCGTCAAATACTGTCTCATCTAGACTTTGTTGCTGACTCAGACTATGTTGAAACAAACTTTTCAGCCGAAGAACTGATCGGTATGCGCTCAGAAATCTTGCCAGACGTCATTGTTGAGGTGTCCTATGCGCCGTCTGTTTTAGTAGATTTTTTTGTGAAGAGGCACGGTTACCATATATTACCCATGCCATTTCCTGCCGCGCTCGCCAAACGCTTAAATTGGATAAGAAATGTTACGCTGAGTGAATACACATACAGCATTCTTCCAGCCGTACCGTCAAAAGACATACCACTCGCGGGTGTAAATCTTCATTTGGTCGCCAATGCAAATATTGAGCCTAAGGCCATCGCCGAGCTCTTAAAAGCCCTCTATGGGCCTCAAATTAACAGTCGTTTTAGTCAGAAGCTTGTTGAAGAGGATCTGCTGATTCCTTCTGGCTATCCAGTATCTGCCGGCACTATGCTTTACCTTGATAGTAAAAAGCCGATAGTGACTGAAGAGCTGACTGATAAGCTCAGCACCATGTTTCAATTATTGATGAGTTTATTCTCAATATTGGTTTTAGTCTGGAAGTGGTTTAGCAGCGATCAAGACCAAGAGTTTGAATACAATACCGAAGCGATCGAAACATTAGTTGAAATCAAAACACGTAAAGAATAGGCCCGCAAGGTGAATACTAATCGGCCGTTACATGAAAAATCACTTCATGTCTCTATAATGACCACACTGTCATCACGCGCAGTTGGTACCTACCCATCATGCAATGATCAATAGCAAAAAATTTCTAATTGGGCTCGGTCTTGGACTAAAAGACGGCATCAGCTATCCGTCTTTGGATCATGCCTTAAAGTCTGGCATACGGTTTTTTGATACATCGACCTATTATTCTTTAGGCGCTTTAACGCAGCTTTCAGAGTGCCTGACTGATCATCACATCGACCGCAGCGACGTACATCTATGCGTCAAGCTCTGGGTCACGACTCTCGGCAAAAACAGACAATTTGACTACGACACAGTCGATCGTGCGCTTGACGAAAACGTCAAAGCTTATATCGAAGATTTAAAAATAGGCTATATCGATTCATTGGTGATTCACTGGCCCGTGAAAGCCGATGATGATGGCTACCCAGAAGAATTTATTATTGAAGAAATATGGCCTCGCTTAGAACTTTTAGTCGCGAGTGGCTTAGTCAAATCAATTGGCGTCTCTAACTTCAATATCATCGAGCTTCATCGTCTGCTTCACATTGCAAAGATTAAACCCTTCTGCAATCAGATCGAATACAACCCCTTTGCTTTTAATCCTGAGCTAAAAAACTTCTGTGCAAAAAACGATATTCAAATCATCGCTCATTCGCCATTCAATTTTGGCTGGAAAGAGTCGCGTTTAGCTCTCCTAGAGCATGCGTGCATGACTGATCTTGCTAAAAAATATAAAAAGACGCCGGCTCAAATTGTTCTGGCTTGGGGCTGTGCTCATGGTGTGATTCCAATCCCTGGCAGCACCAAGTTAGAGCACATTAGCGAGATTGCGAGCGCGCCATCGATCGTTCTTGACGCTTCAGACGTACGAGCAATCGATCAATTAAATAAACAGGCTTATTGCTACTCTGACTTTGGTGAATATTTTCGCCAAAGCCGTTACCTGAGGCAGGATATTCCGAACATCGAGGCCAGGTTTCTAACGCCAGACGGCTCTTTTAAAGCAACGCATCTCTACGATACAAATTTTTTAGCTGAAGTGAAATTCGCACTGACTGAAGGCGCTGGTTTTGTCATTCTTCCAGAAGTGTTTAAAGAGCTGGCTGACCGACTATTGCCCTCTCTCGATGCCGGAAAAATGCAGAAGCTAGGACGATGGGATGGCTTTGGAGCTCACACTAAAGATAGCATTTTCAATACCTCGCCAGAAATTGTTGAATTAGTTGATCACCCTATCGTGTCTTTGATTGTTCAATCGCTTCTAGGTTGGGATTGCAAAATCGATAATCTAGCGGCAAGCACCAGCCGTGTGGCCCCTGACAATTTTGCGCTTGGGCCTCATCAAGACTCGCCCTTCGAACAGAATCCCGGATGCCCTCTTCCGCCAGCCGAGTACCCTCTTGTCATACAAACGATTATTGCGTTTGATGCTTTCACCGAAAATAATGGGCCCTTGTACGTCGTGCCCCACTCGCATAAAAAACGCCAACGTGTGAACTTACCTTGGGGTGGTAATACGCCGAAAGGGCCTATACCAAACGATGCCATAAAAGTTGTCGTACCAAAAGGATCCGCTATTTTAGCCATCGGTCATATCTGGCATGGTGCGGCCTCAAACACGACAGATCGGCCACGCCGCGGATTTTTAGTTGAGTATGTCAGTTCAGTGTGTGAGCCACGCGAACGCTTTACCACAGAGAATATTCACGACGATGCGCTCAAGAATTTCTCAAGGCGTTTATTGCGCATGTTAAGCAATGGCAAGCGATTCTTTTACGATCAACCTTCTTTACTGATGCGTTATAAAGAATTATTGAAGGATGAAATACCAAGCCATCTAAAAGCCAGTCAGACCAGTACCAAGCTCGACAACGTCATTTACTCTACTCTTGTACGAACCACCGGCGGAGCGTCAGGCTACTCTTCTAGCGACGACGGCATGCTAAAGATCAAATTTAGTATGCCAAAAGTCATGGGGGGCCAAGGCGAGGCGTCCAATCCCGAGCAATTGTTTGCTTCAAGCTATTCAGCGTCTTTTTTAAGAGCGCTAGAAATGGCAGCGAGTCAGAAGCTCATTGAACTGCCAGCAGCCACTTCAATCGAAGCCCAAGTGTCTCTGGGAACCTCGCCGCAAGGGATTGGGATTGCGGTCAATTTGCGGATCAGTCTTCCTGGATTAGCAAGCTTGCTTGCACAAGAGCTGATCGATGCTGCTAACAAAATTTGCCCCTATTCTAACGCGTTAAAGGGCAATGTTAGGATCGACTTGTCTTTGATTGAAACGACTTAATTGGCGAAAAACCATACAGCCAATTACGGGAAAACATTGCAATCTTTCCAAACGATATTGAATGAACGACGTCAAAACCGCTTTGGAAAAATATTGAATCCCATTAAATTTCTCATGTAGAGCGGAATCAGTTGAAGGGCGCCCCACTCAGCCTTGAAAATACTGGTTTTACACCAGATGTTGACTGAGATAATCGTGCTGTAACTGATCACCTGATGCCACCAGTAGGCCGGCACGTACAAAATCGTACCGGCATCCATCGTCAAATCATAAAATTTGACTTTCTGTGCTTTCGGAAACTTGTCAAAATCAGGTTTCAACGGATTAAAGTCTGTGATCTTTGGATAATTTGACAACGCTGAACGCGGATGCAGATTTAAAAAACTGTTGGGCTCAGAGATCAACCAACGCTTTTGGCCATACAGTTGCATGAAAAAATTTTCTGATGTGTCGTAATGCAATCCTGTCGTATTACCACCACGGCCGTACCACAAATACTTAAGCCCCAATCTTTCTTGCGGTAGCAAAGAGTCAAAAAGTATCTCTGACTTTAACTCTGGAAAAGACTGATTAATGCCTAACGCCCCTAAGTACAGGCGTCTTCCGGCCTTGGGGCTATCCGAAGCCATTTCATGAGAATACTCTTTCAGACTCATCTGAATAGGCCGATGGTATTCTTGAAATACATCTGTCTCAGAGGTATTCACCTCGACGGTTTTATCCCCAACTTTCTCATGAAGAAACTCGGGGCTCCATTGAGCCAAACTCGGAAAAACCTCATAAATATCTGTGATCAACAACGGCCGTTTTGATTGCGAGCAAAGAGCGCCAATATCAACCCCAGAATCAACCAGATCCTTCAATTTTCGTTGAGGGATTTGACCAGAATACAGATTAAGTTGACTTGACTCTTTCGTCATCGCTTTCACAAAAAATAGCGTTTACACCGCGTCGCGATCTATACCGTTTCAGGCATCACCCACTCGGCATTTGTGACATAAAACTTCTCGGCGTTACGCTGACCGAGGCGTTCAATATGTTTCTCAAAATCTTGGATTGGCGTTCTGCCACCTTCAGGATGTGGAAAATCGCTGCTGTAGCAATAACAGTCGTCAAAACCAAACCTTTCTACTAGATCACCCACTGGCTCGAAGCGGTAAGGAGTCACTCTAATGTTACGACGCATGTAATCTGAGGGCGACATCGACAACGCGCCCTTTAAGCGATGTTTGAAGATCTTCGCAACGTGATCCAAGTGCATCGCGAGAGGAGCAAACCACACCGAGCCCAACTCAACGACTGCGAAACGTAAGCGAGGAAAGCGCTCAAATACGCCACCCAAAATGATCGTCGCTAAAAAATTCTGGGGAGAAAAAATAAAGCTTGCCATCATGTACGTATCGCCAGGCTCGCCGTGATGACGGAACGAAGTTTCGAAGCCAAGATGCGGAACATCTTTTGACCACGCGTCACTTGCCATAAAACCTTGCTCGCCTCCGGCATGCAAGATAGCAGTCGCATTCGCCTCTTGCAACATTGCCCAAAGAGGATCGAAATTGGTGTGCGCCGGTGAGCCACCGCCAGGAGGGATCGAACTGGCGATGACAAATGCCCGGATGCCAGCTTTTAGCAGACGCTTTGTTTCTTCTAACGCCGCAGCGATGTTGTGTGTATTCAGGATCGCAACCGGCAACAAGCGCTTTGGCTCTGTGCGGCTAAACGCGATCGAATAATCGTTCCATCCGCGCATCGCGGATATTCCCATGGGTGAGTCAGAAAACGCACCCATCTGAAGCGCTGGGTCAGCAAATACAAAGGCTCGGTTCACGCCCATGTAGTCGAGTGCCTTCAAACGCCCCTCAGACGTGTAAGCGCCAGCAGCACCAGAACCCTTCAAGTTCCAAACCGTTTTCTCGTTATAGTCGGTCGCCTCGGCGCCCATGATCTCGGGCACTGAATCTTTTTCATCCTCTGACATCTCGTCGATGGCTTTTCGGCACATCTCAGCATAGAACTTGCCGGCTTCTTTTCCGGCAACATTTTCATAAAAATCAGGCGATGGCGTAATGTGCGTGTCTAAGTCGTTCATCTTGCCAACAAACGGTGTCAAATCAATCATGATAAAACCTCAAAATTTCTGCCTGAAAAAAATGATGTGCTGACTTACTCTTGAAGATTATAAATACTTATCGCGCTCAAGCACGCTAACTATCTAGATTCTGCTGAAACAAAGCTCTCAAAACCTCAACCGCTAGCGCTTTCAGCCTCTCTGTAGTGCATTTTGGGGTAATCTAGCTACCTACCTGAAAGTACAAGCCTTTTTGCCTGAAATCGCAATGTTTCAGCTTTCTAAGTGCTATTGATCTTTACGTAAAAATTGTTTTAAGTTGAGCCATGGATGAGAATTTTGAAGCTCGGCTTGGTTCACTATCCCCGGCTAAGCGTGCGCTCCTAGAAAAAATTAAGGCGGCGAAAGTCCAGGCCAGTGCAGCTGAGCAGCAGCGCGGTGAAGTCATTGCGCGCCGAAACGATCCGACGAGTCCAGCTCCGTTGTCGTTTGCGCAACAACGCCTTTGGTTTTTGGCTCAATTAGACGGCCTTGACGCGACTTACAACATGCCCTCGGCGATTGAGTTGCTTGGGCCCCTGAACGTTACGATACTAGAAAATGTTTTTGGCGAGATTTGTCATCGCCATGAAGCCTTAAGAACTAATTTCCAAACGATTGATGGGCAAGCCTATCAAGTCATCCGGCCCTCAAGAGACACAGAGATTGCCGTCGTTAACTTAGAAGACTTAACGCCGAACAAGCAGCAGGAAGAATACGAACGACTTGCTTTAGCGACTTGCCACGCTCCTTTCGATCTTGAGCAAGATCATTTGTTGCGTTTGAAATTAGTGAGATTCAGTCAAGAACGTTACATTCTTCTGATGGTCGTGCACCACATCGTCTCAGATGGCTGGTCAAACGGCAATGTCCTCTTAAAAGAGATTTGCACACTATACGAAGCGTTCTCACAGGGCGCGTTGTCCCCGCTATTACCCCTACCGATTCAATATGCAGACTTTGCGCAATGGCAAAGACGTTTACTAGACGGTCCTCGCTCAGACGTCTTGGTCAAATACTGGAAAAACAAACTCAAGGGCATCCCGAGCCTAGTTGAGCTACCAGCAGACTACCCTCGCCCACTTAGACAGAGTTACGCAGGGAAAACAACTTACTTTACGATCGATGCGCATCGATTGCAGTCTCTAAAATTGCTCGGAAAGCCAATCGGAGCCTCGTTATTCGTCGTGCTCCAGGCAATATTTTGTACGCTCATCGCACGCTATAGCCGGCAAAAGACCGTTGTCATTGGCTCGCCAATCGCAAATCGAACGACCATAGAACTTGAGCAACTCATTGGATTTTTTGTTAACACTCTAGTCTTACGCACTGACGTCGACCCTCAAATTTCGTTTGCACAACTGCTGACGCATGTCCGAGATAACTTCTTAGAGGCCTATCAGCATCAAGATCTGCCTTTCGAGCGGCTTGTCGAAGCGGTCGATCCAGAGCGCAACCCTAGCTTTTCGCCCCTCTTTCAGGTCATGTTGATTCTGCAAAATCAAAATGAAGAAAGAGATGGCTTACGTATCGGTGACCTACATTTAAATGCTGTCCCGATCGCTGCGAACACGGCGATGTTTGACATCACGTTGAAGTTCGAAGAGCAAAGCGAGCAATTATTTGCTGAGCTTGAATACAACACAGACTTGTTTAAAGCCAGCACGATTGAACGTTTCATTGAGCATTTCAACAATATTCTCGCTGAAGTCATTCAAAATCCTAATCAAAAAGTGTCCGCTCTTCGTCTGTCCTCTGACGCTGAAGTCAAACGACTCACACTCGACTTCAACCAAACAAACAAGCAATACCCGAAACAAGAGTCGATTTGCGATTTGTTCGAAGCGCAAGCGGCCAGATACCCAGACCGTATTGCGGTGTTGTTTGGGACTGAACAAATTTCTTTTGGCGAACTCAATGCACGCGCCTCACATTTGGCTTCTTATTTAAAACAGCAAGGCGCGACCACTGAAACCTTGGTTGGTTTATGTGTCGAGCGCTCGGTCCTTTTAATAATCGGACTACTTGGTATTTTGAAAAGTGGTGCTGCCTATGTTCCTATCGATCCGAGTTATCCAAAAAATCGCATTCAAGACATGGTCGGCACTGCGAACATTCGCCTGATTGTTGCGCAGACCGCTACCCAACCTTTGTTTGCGTTAGATCCCGTCGACCTCGTCTGCCTTGACTCAGACTGGGATCTCATCAAGCACGCCCCGGCTAAGGCTTTTCTTGCGACACGCAACACACTTCCAGACGATAGTTTGGCATACGTGATTTTTACTTCAGGCTCGACCGGAAAGCCCAAAGGCGTACAAATCACCCACGGTGCCTTACATAACTTTCTTGAGACAATGCTTGAGAAACCCGGTCTCAGTCGCGACAGTACTCTACTAGCCGTCACGACGATCTCTTTTGATATTGCGGCGCTCGAACTCTATCTGCCTTTAATCAGTGGGGCGCGTATTGCTCTGGTACCCAAAGAAACTGCGGGCGACGGTCAGGCGCTTGTCAGATTATTGTTTGCGACGCAAGCAACGGCGTTGCAAGCCACTCCTGCCACGTGGCGATTGCTGTTCGCCAGCATAGAACCTACGCAGTTAGGCCTTGAACAAGCGCTTTGCGGAGGCGAAGCCTTGTCAGCGGAGCTTGCCGAACGCTTGTTAAAAAGTGATGCCGAAGTTTGGAACGTATACGGCCCCACCGAGACGACAATTTGGTCAACGCGCAATCAACTTCATCTCAACGAGCTCAACGGACACACCAATCCGTCTATTGGCCGACCGATTGCCAATACCTCACTCTTTATCATTGATTCGAGCCTGGACTCGTGCCCGCTAGGCATTCCAGGTGATCTCTACATCGGCGGTTTGGGTCTAAGTCGCGGCTACCTGAACGAACCGGGCTTAACAGCCGAACGTTTTATTCCGTCACCTTTTAGTCTGACTCCAGGAGACCGCATTTATCAAACTGGAGATGTCGCGCGTTTTTTAGAAAATGGTGATGTTGAATATATTGGTCGGTCAGATTTTCAAGTCAAAGTCCGTGGCTTTCGAATTGAGCTTGGTGAAATCGAATCGGTCTTGGCACAGCATCCGCGGGTAAAAAACGCCGTCGCAGTCTGCCAAGTCAGTGATCAAGATCATGTCACGCTGAACGCGTTTATTGAAATAAAAGATCGCGCAGATCACCAGGCCTCTGACCAACAAGAACTAACGACCGCATTACGCGCCTTGATCGCCGCCCAATTACCGTCGTATATGTTGCCCTCTAACATTACGATTCTTGAAAGCTTACCCTTAACTCCAAACGGAAAAATTGATCGTAAGGCTTTGCCCACTATCAAGAGTCTGTCGAGTCAGATCGAGTATATCGGGCCGCGTAATGACCATGAGCAGCGTATGGAAAGTGTTTGGTCCAGCGTTCTGAAGGTCGAACGCATTCACATTCACGATAACTTCTTTAACTTGGGCGGCCACTCGTTACTGGCGCTTCAAATCATTACGAAGATTCGTGATGAGTTTCTCGTGGATATTCAAGTACAAGCATTATTTGATCATCCGACGATTGCCTTATTAGTTGAGTTTTTATCCTCAAACCATCAAACCATTAAAAAGGTCAGCCCACCTATTCTGGCTCAAACCTTAGAACAGCGGAAAGTATCGGTACTTTCGTATTCGCAAAAACGGCTATGGTTTTTGGATCAACTTGAAGGCCCGAACAGCAACTATCATATCTCTACAGCGCTTGAGCTTCTCGGTAAAGTTAACGTCGATGCGCTTAACACGGCTTTGGTCAGAATCGTTGAGCGACACGAAATTCTGCGCACTGTTTATCAACAAACAGACGGAGAACCATCAGCAGTTGTTGTTGAAACTCCTCTCTCGCTGCTAGAGATCACGCGACTAAAAGCGTCTTCCCAGCAAACCGCAGATGTTCAACAATGGCTAGTTGAGAAAAACACAAAGCCGTTTGACCTTGCTAAAGATATTTCAATTCGTGCCGATTTACTTGAGTTAAGCAGCAACCACTGGGCGTTAGCAATCACATTGCATCACATTGCCTCAGATGAGGCGTCAATGCTAGTCCTACAACGAGAGTTGTTAGCGCTATATCAAGGGTTTGCTCAGCAAGAGCCTGATCGCTTGACCCCACTAAAAGTCCAATACGCCGACTTTGCAACCTGGCAACAACGTTGGCTTAATCCAGAAACACTCAACGCACAACTCAATTACTGGAAAACAACGTTAGACGGTTCACCCACTCTTCTAAATTTGCCAATCGACAAACCAAGGCCTGCGATACAAGGCTATCAAGGGCGTGCGTTGGTATTTTTTATCGATGACTCGTTGACGCAGCAATTAAAGGCGTTATGTTCCGCTAATGACGTGACGTTGTTTATGGGCTTATTTGCCTGCTATGCAACCCTGTTGGCGAAGCACTGCGACACCCACGACCTGGTGATTGGCACGCCGGTTACCAACCGAAACCGTTCAGAATTGAATGAACTTATTGGTCTGTTCGTCAACACATTGCCGATCAGAATATTGCATAACCCACAGAGCACCACAGTCGAACTGCTGGCCCGTCTACGTCAAACGATGCTTGAAGGTTTAGCAAACCAAGACACGCCTTTTGAATCAATTGTCGATGCGATTCATCCCGAGCGCAGCTTGAGTCATGCGCCTATTTTTCAGACAATGTTCGTGCTTCAAAATGCGATCGAAGAGAGTATTCACCACTCTGATCTGAAAATGTTGCCGCTCGATGCCGAAACCGCAAGCACTAAGTTTGACCTAACCCTAGCGATACAACAAGAATCAAATAGCTTGCGGTGCATCTTCGAATACAACATTGATCTTTTCGAAGAAAGTACCCTTGAAGAACTCTCTGAGCATTTCACTCAGTTGCTGCGCCGTATGGTTGCAAAGCCTTACTCGACGATTCTGCAAACTCCCTTGTTAACGGTGGCGCAACGGCATCAGTTTCTAGTCGAGTACAACCCAACGCTGGTCTCGCAACGCTACACCTGTGCACAGACGCTTTTCGAGCGTGAGGCTGCTCTTCGACCAGATGCCATTGCGCTAACCGATGGCAGCCACAACGCACTCACCTTCGATACTCTCAATCGTCAAGCGAACAAACTAGCCAGACAACTTAGAAGTCTCGGGATCGGTCACGATTCAGTCGTCGCCCTAATTTTTGAGCCCTCACCAGAAATGGTGATCAGCATGTTGGGCATTATGAAAGCAGGCGCAGCGTACCTTCCGATCTTGCCAGCGACCCCTTTTGAACGAAAAGAGGTCATGCTCCATGAAGCGCACGTTAAACACTTGATTTGTGCTGTCCCCGAAGACGGCATACGACACAAGAGTGTGCAAACGCTTGATATCAGTGATCTGTTGCAAACAGATACTCCTGATGGCAACCCAACTTGGGTGAACCTCGAAGAGTCCCTGGCTTATGTCATCTACACCTCGGGATCGACCGGAACACCTAAGGGAGTCGGCGTATCACGCTCGAACCTCGCAGCATATTTGAAATCTCGAAACGATTTTTATCCAGAACCCGTCTCTGGATTATTGCTTTTACAACCTTATGCCTTCGATATTTCATCAGGAAACATCTTCTGGACACTTTGCCAGGGCGGCTGTTTACACCTGGCTGCGAAAGACTTAGCTGCAGACCCGACAGCCCTGCTGCAACGCATTGCTCAAACACAGATTTCACATCTTGTTCTGCTACCACTTCTCTATAGCCCGGTACTGACGCTTGCAACTCAGAGTCAATTTTTAGCTCTACGTCAGATTATCTTAGGTGGCGACAGTCTGCTACCTAAGCTCGCACAAGATCATTATGATAAATATCCCGCGATCGCACTCACCAACGAGTATGGTCCGACCGAAACAACGATCATGTGTACAGCGTACACAGTGCCCCGCCAACTCAAGCAAGACTTCATCCCAATTGGCAAGCCAGTTAGTCAAGCCAATATCAGACTGCTAGACCAGTTTCTTGACCTTGGGCTGTCCCATCTTGGTGGCGAATTAACAATTGGCGGGCCGCAAGTCAGTCGAGGATATCTCAATCAACCAGCCTTGACGGCCGAAAAGTTTGTTCCAGATCCGTTTTGTACACAGCCAGGTCAAAGGCTATATCGCTCGGGAGATTTTGCACGCTACGTTGCAGAAGGACATTTGCTGTTTCAAGGACGCAAAGATAAGCAGGTCAAAATTCGTGGCTTTAGAATCGAACTGACAGAAATTGAAAACGCACTGCTGACCTTGCCTGCTATTCAAGATGCTTGTGTCGCCATCGTTGGAGAGGCTAGAACCCCGCGTTTATATGCGTATATTGCCTTGAAACAATTGGGCAGTATCGATGCTGCGGGTGTACTCGAATCACTACAAGACCTTTTGCCAGACTATATGCTGCCGGCAGGAATGACCTTTTTAGATCAGCTTCCTGTTACCACTAACGGCAAACTAGATTTCGACGCACTCCCAGCACCAGTTTTTCAGGATGAAAGAACTCAATACGTCGCGGCTCGCGACGAGACTGAGAGGCTCTTGTGTCAAATTTGGCAAGACGTGCTGGGGGTGACTCGAGTCGGTATTCACGATAATTTCTTTGATTTGGGCGGCGATTCAATTCTTAGCATTCAAATTGTCAGTCGGCTCAAGCAATCTGGGCTCACGCTTTCAGTCAAACAATTATTTCAACAACAGACAGTTGCCCAATTAGCCAGCATCGCAAATACGACTCACCGAATCGTTGCACCTCAAGAAAAATTATCAGGTACGTATGTACTCGGCCCTATTCAACATTGGTTTTTTGAAACGTTCACCACGTGTTCGCAGCACTTTAACCAGTCGGTGTACTTGCATGTTAGTCAGCAAGTCGAGGGGGTTACCCTAGAGCAGGCCATACAGAAGCTTGTTGAACATCACGACCTATTAAGATCTAAATTTTTGACGGCCTCAGATAACGTTGAAATCAGTCAAGCCATCATTCAAAACGAGAGTCGTTTTAAGATCGTCGAATGTCACGATCTATCGACGAGCCCTGCTGACCGAACGGACACCCTGATTCGCGATATTGCACAACACGCCCAAGCGTCTTTAGCGTTGCAAACTGGTGATTTGATTCGAGCTGTTCTTTTTCAAATGCCCGCAGGTCAAGCGAACCGCCTGTTGCTCATTGTGCACCATCTTGTCATTGACGGCATATCGTGGCGTATTTTGCTAGAAGACTTAGAGTCTTTGCTGGTTCAGCATAGTCAGAATCAACCGTTGCAACTTAAGCCAAAAACATCCTCGTTTGCCCAATGGACGGCTGCACTCAGCCAATACGCAAATTCGCAGCACGCACTTAAAGATTTGACCTACTGGCAAACGCAAGTCAATCAGCGAGTGCCGAGCCTTCCTGTTGACTTTGTCGCGGATCCATCAAGCAATACCTTCGAATCGACCATCCATTTGGAGTCTTCACTTGACGCCGAGATGACACAGTCTTTGTTGACTGACGTGCCAAAGGTATATCAAACACAAATCAACGACATTCTCATGACCGCCTTGGTGACTGCGCTTGGTCGTTGGACGAATTTGCAAGAATTTGAAATTTCGCTTGAAGGGCATGGACGAGAGGATTTATTTGACGAACTCGATATGACACGGACGATCGGTTGGTTTACCTCATTATTTCCGGTACGGCTGAGTTATCGAGAAGACGAAGACCTTGCTCAAACGATTCGTCGAATCAAAGACCGGATGCGCAGTATTCCGACAAACGGTCTCACGTATGGTTTATTACGTTATCTCAATGCAAACGAGCAGACCAAACGATCACTGACTCAACGGACACCAAGCCCAATTGGCTTTAATTATCTAGGTCAGTTTGATCAAGCAACAAACGGGCAAGTGCTCCTCGACGAGGCGGCGGGTGACACCGGCTCAGATATCGGAAGCTCAGGTCAACGACAAGCACTGATCGATATTAATTCGCGTGTATCGTCGGGTCAGTTCATTTTGCACATTAGCTACAGTAAAAATATCTTCGCCGCCAAAACAATTGAAGATTTTTCAGCTTTATATTTAAACGAATTGCGCAATATCGTCAGGCACTGCGCCGAGCGGCAGTCCACGCCGTTTATTGGCGATAGTTTCCCGCTCGCAACACTGAGCGAAAAACATTACACCGCACTCACTTCGACTCATGCAGACAACATCGAAGATATCTACCCGCTCTCACCGATGCAAGAAGGAATGGCCTTTCATAGCCGCTTTGCATCGGCCACGGGCGCTTATATCATTCAATTGAGTTGCGAAATGTCGGGGCGGTTTGAGCCCAATACTTTCATCAAGGCTTGGGATCAAGTTCTGGCACGTCACCCTAGCCTACGTGTCTTTATATTTGAAGGTGGTGACACCGCGGATCATCAGATCGTGATGCGTCAGGTCGGGCTTGAATGGACAACACAAGATTGGGTACTGCACTCGACCGCACAACAGCAAGACGCCTGGCAAGAACTGGTCTTGCACGATCGATATTTAGACTACTCGCTCGAGACTGCGCCCCTGATGCGCTGTTATCTCATCAAGCTCTCTGCCACCCACTGGAAATTTCTCTGGAGTCATCACCATATCCTGACCGATGGCTGGTGTTTACCGATTTTGATGAAAGAAGTTCTTCATTTTTATCACAACCCAGAAGACTCAAGCTTGCGGCCACCGACGCCGTACCGCGACTATATCGCATGGCTTAAACAACAAGACCTTGAGGTTGCAAAAACATACTGGCTAAATTACCTGTCAGATTTTTCAGCACCTACTTTTTTGGGTATCGAAAAAAGTCTTCAACAACAAACTCTGGCGTCGGGTTCACAGTTTGCTGAATTAAGTCTCTTATTAAGTGAAGAGCTGAGTCGCACGCTGACTGATATCGCCAAACGGCATCGTTTGACGCTCAGCAATATTTTGCAAAGCACTTGGGCCACCCTGTTACATATCTATAGTCAGTCTAACGATATTGTGTTTGGCGCAACGGTGTCTGGCCGTCCTCCTGAGCTTGATGGTGTTGAAGGGATGGTTGGTCTTTTTATCAACACCCTACCCGTCCGTGCAAAACTGCAGCCCAATCAAACAATCGTTCAATTCATGACGATACTTTTACACGATCAGATGGATAGTGATTTGTATGCATACACGCCTCTGGTGACGATACAGGCCTGTAGCGAACTACCTCCAAGAACGCCGCTGTTTAACAGCATTTTGGTCTTCGAAAACTATCCGCTAGACGACAGTATCGATGCACAGGCACAGGCCTTATCCTTTAATTCTCTGCAGTTGCACGAACAAACTAACCTGCCCCTGACTATTACGGCGTCGGGCGGCGACCGAGTCCCCGTCAAGATCTCTTACGATCAGACCATATTTGACGAAAAGGCTGTGAGTCAGCTGCTAGAGAGCCTACACCGTCTCTTGGCCTTCGCCGGTTCAAATCCAGAGGCAAGCATCAGTCACTGGCACGCGAGTGTGACCTCAGCGCACGACCAGCAACGCTTGAAGACAGCGATGAGGGCCAGTCAGCGCCAGCTTCCAGAGCTTGCACTGACTCTGCCTGAATTATTTGAGAGACAAGTTCAACAAGCCCCTGACAAAATTGCTATCACTTTAGGGCATGATAGTTTGAGCTATGGTGCTCTGAATCGCGCGGCAAATCAATTTGCAAAACAGCTTCAGAGCATCGGTGTCAAACCTGGTGATTTAGTCGGTGTCTGCCTAGAACGGTCACCTTCTTTAATCGTTGCTCTGCTTGGCATACAAAAACTCGCAGCAGCTTATGTTCCGATTGATCCTGAGTATCCGAGCGAGCGTGTCTCGTATATGATTTCGGACAGTCGAGCGAGCGTACTAATCGTCGACCCGCAAGATAAGCGTCACACCGGCGCGTTAAGCCAGACCTGCCAGTTGCTACCTCTCGAGCTTGAAAAATTAAAGTTGTACTCGAGTCATAACCTTGCTAACCTGCAATCCCCTCTGAATCCCACCTACGTGATCTACACGTCAGGATCCACCGGCAATCCGAAGGGCGTGCAGATCACCCAGGCTGATCTTGTCAACTTTCTCCTGTCCGTGAAAGACAAGCCTGGTCTAGATCAGACAGACTCTTTGCTCGCCGTCACAACCATTTCTTTTGATATCGCCGGCCTAGAGATTTACCTGCCGTTAATCACCGGTGGCACGATTGTGCTGCTAGAAAGAGAGCAAGCGTCAGACGGCGCTAGCTTAATCAAGGTGATTAAGAACAGCGGTGCGACCATCATGCAAGCGACGCCAATTACTTGGCGCCTGCTGTTAGAAGCCGGTTGGGACGGAAAAGGCTTGAAAAAAATACTTTGTGGCGGTGAGGCGTTTCCGGTCGACCTCGCCAACCAGTTAATACATACCCCCGCACAAATCTGGAATCTGTATGGCCCGACCGAAACCACGATCTGGTCAACTCGCTTTGAGCTTAGCTCTGATCGGGATTACGACGTAAGCATTCCAATCGGCGAACCCTTGAACAACACCTCGCTTGTGCTTCAAGACAAGTTTGGAAACTTACTGCCCTATGGGCTCGCCGGTGAACTTTTCATTGGAGGTAAAGGGTTGGCCAATGGCTACCTGAATCGCCCCGCTTTGACTGCAGAGAAATTTGTGCCTGACGGCTATAGCAGTGAGCCTGGCGCGAGACTATATGCCACAGGTGACCTTGCAAAATACGATGATCGTGAAAACCTAGTTTGTCTGGGCCGGCTAGATCAACAGGTGAAGCTGCGTGGCTTCAGGATTGAACTCGGCGAAATTGAAGCGGTCATCCAAAAACACAACTCTGTCAAACAAGCCGTTGTTCAAGTCTTTGAAATCTCAGCGAGTGATACGCGTCTGGCCGCTTTCGTCACGTTCGAGCATCCTGCAGAGGCCGCTCTCCAAACCTTAGAAAACTGGTTACAGACTCAACTACCTGGATATATGGTGCCCACCGAATGGGTTGTTCTTGAAGCGTTTCCGCTCACCCCAAACGGCAAGCTCGATAAAAAAGCGCTTCCTAAGCCTGATAGACGCCAGCAACTTGACTATCAACCACCGAAGACCGAGACTGAACAGGTACTAGAGCGAATGATGTCTGAAGTTCTTAACCTTGATCAAGTCAGCCGCGAAGACGACTTTTTCAACTTAGGGGGTCATTCGTTGTTGGCAACTCGTTTGGTGACCCGCATTAAACAACACTATGACATTAATTTCCCGGCTTCGACCTTGTTTGAAAAGCCAACAATTGCACAACTCGGACAGCATATTGATAATCTGCTCTGGAGCACTCATCAGCACGACACGCAACAATCACCCTTAAATGATGACGAAGAAGAATTTAAACTGTGATGTCACTTGATCTTTTTCTGAACGAATTACGTGCGTTAAAAGTGACGTTGGCTGTTGATGGAGAACAGCTTAGCGTGCGCGCGCCTAAGGGCGTCATCACCAAAGAGCTTGGCGCAACGATCACCGCACGCAAACAAGAGATTTTGCAATACCTCAAACAGGCCAAAGGGCTCTCAGCAAATTCAAGCAAGATTCAGAAAGTCGATCGCTCTGTGCCACCCGTGTTGTCTTTCGGTCAAAAACGTCTTTGGTTTTTATACGAACTCGAAGGGGCCTCACCCACCTACAACATGCCACTTTGTTTTGGCATCAGCGGTGACTTCAACCAACAATACTTTGAGCAAGCACTAAGTCAGATTATTCAGCGCCACGAAATACTGCGTTACAACTTTCTTAGCAGCTCAGACGGCCCAACCATTGTCATTAAAGATCCTGAAGCGTTTACTTGCGATTGGATAGATCTAACGACAGACCACACACGTACACCCCAAAGTATTGCACAAGCCCTTGAGCAGTTTAGCTTTGATTTGGCGCGCGATGATTTAATCCAAGCAACTGTAGTCAAAACCGCTCAACAGCAATTTCATGTCTCGATACTGCTACACCATATCGTCGCAGATGGTTGGTCAATAGGTGTTTTGTTTAAAGAACTTCAAGAGATCTACACAGCGCTTTGGCAACAGCAAGACGCCAAACTGCAAGCCTTACCGATTCAATATTTTGATTACGCGCATTGGCAAACCAACGAACTAGCGGGCACCAATCTTCAAGCCTTTATAGATTATTGGAAGACTCGTCTAGCAGATTGCCCCGAACTACTGACCTTGACCACCGACCACCCAAGGCCAAACTACCTGTCGTATGCGGGCAAAACTCATATTTGCGAAATCGATTCACGGCTTGCCGAAGGATTAAAGGCGCTCAGTCAATCGACAAGCTGTACGCTTTATATGACGTTACTCGCGGGCTTTGCTGTGTTTTTGTCTGCGCACTCTGCTCAAGACGATCTGATCATTGGGAGTCCGGTCGCTAACAGAAATGATGCTGCACTTGAAGAACTGATCGGCTTGTTTATTAATACTCTTCCGATTCGCATCGATCTTTCAGGAGATCCGACTGTTGAAGAATTTTTGAATCGAGTCAGAAGCGCATGTGTGAACGACTTTAATCACCAAGAAATTCCGTTTGAAAAAATTGTTGAGATCTTAAATCCGACAAGAAGCCTGAATCATGCACCGCTCTATCAAGTGGCCTTTGACTTACAAACCTCGACGCAACAGATCAACTCTTTTGCCAATTTACAAATAGAAGCTGTTGCACAAGAAACCAATTCTGCAAAATTTGATCTGAGCTTAAGTCTAGAGGATGAAGGTGAACGACTTGTCGCCTATTGGAATTTTAGTGAAGACCTTTTTGTAGGCGAAAGTATTGCTCATTTCGCAACGCGCTATGCAAGCATTCTTGAGCAAATGATTGCACAGCCAAAGCGTTCGATCCGTGAGATTTCAATTCTTAAT
>Ga0114974_10000987_pt1 | contig 22839 bp, 20 predicted proteins | sample S_130206_EF_Meta_FD_87318 | JGI IMG/M metagenome (GOLD analysis project Ga0114974, IMG submission 87318) | Freshwater microbial communities from Lake Simoncouche, Canada to study carbon cycling - S_130206_EF_MetaG | ecosystem: Environmental > Aquatic > Freshwater > Lake | place: Lake... | reverse complement strand
ACCACGGCCACTTCCGCCACCTTTAACGGCCTGACACCAGACACACCCTATAATATCATAGTGACAGCCGTTAATAATAGTGGCGTTCCAGCGGCCAGTAATCTACTTTCTATAAGAACTCTCCTGAATGCGCCCTTGGCGCCTGTGATCACCTCCTCAGCCCTAACAAGCAATGGCTTCCTAATCTCTTGGCAGACAGGTACGGGTGCTACAAGCTACAGCTACACTCTCAATGGATCGTCCGCGACTCCCTCATCGTCTACAGCCACTTCTGCTACTTTTACTGCTCTGGCACCCAATACACCCTATAGCGTAATCGTAACAGCAATAAATAATGGCGGCTCTGCCACGAGCAATACCCTACAGGTCACAACAAATATGGGCCCGCCTTCCGCACCAAATCTTTCTCAAGGCGCGGTTGCGGAAACTCAGTTTACGGTGAACTGGCAAGTAGGAACGGGTGCGAGCAGCTATACATATACCTTGAACTCGAATACGGTAACACCGAGCTCTACAACAACAACATCCGCGACGTTCACTGGTCTAACCGCAAATACAAGCTACAGCGTAGTGGTTACAGCAATCAATAATAGTGGTGCACCAGCACCCAGTAACCCCTTGTCTATTACAACTCTCATGGTTCCTCCTACATCACTATCGCTTACGTCAAGCCTAATAACCAGCTCGAGTTTCGTAGTGTCTTGGCAACCCAACTCTGGCGCGACGAGCTATGCCTATAGTCTGAACGGCACTACTGCCACGCCGTCGACGACGACATCCACCTCGGCAACGTTCACAGGCCTAATTGCGAATAGAAACTATCTAGTGGCCGTGACTGCGATCAATACCAATCCTATACAGAGAACAAGCTCCATTACGATTCGAACGATTATCGATCCACCCACGGGCCTCACGCCGAGCTCAGTGAGCTACACCTCTTTTACTCTGAACTGGTCAGGCTCTTCTGGAGCGACCACCTACAGATTCCTATTGAACTCCAGTACCGCTACACCAACCTATACAAGTGGCGCAACAGTTGCATCTTTCACCGGCTTGAATAGTGGCACTCTTTATAGCGTACAGGTAGTTGCGACGGATGGATCTTATAACTCATTGCCCAGCACTGCCTCGCCTGTAACAACCCTTGTACCCCCCGATCCTATTACCTATTCGTCATCAGGGACTCCTTTACCAAACTCGTACACGGTACCTGCCGGATTCGCCTATGCCTATATTGAGGCTCTTGCAGGATCTGGTGGCGGTGGAGGAGGCTTTCCAAAGGGTGGTATAGGTGGCGGTGGTGGCGCCTATGTATATGGCACGGTGGCGATTGGTACAGGGAGTTCTATCTCGATCACTCAGCCGCCGATTACTGGAGGCGCAGGTGGCGCGGGCGGATCATCTCAGTCACCCTATTGGCAGTTTCCTGGATCAGATGGTATGGGTGTGAACTTCAATATCCTAGGCAATAATATCACCATACAAGGCGGCGGCGGAGGAAATGGAGGTACATATACAGGATCTGGTTGGGGGCCGAACGGAAATATTACCACTGGAAATCCAACGAATCCACGCAGTGGTCAAGGAGGTACTGTTACTGGAACCCTGCCGTCAGGCCTGTTCGGAGCTAACGGAAATAATGCTCAAAATGATTATACGGAGGCAAATGGATCTTCAGGAGGAGCTGCGGGAAATCCCAACTATGGTGGAGGGCACGGCGGCTCGAATACACCGGGTTACACGAGAGGTGTAAATGGGTTGCCAGGATACTATAATATCCGCCTTGTTTACACGCTTGCGCAATTGAATAAGCCCTTGTTGCACGGAAGCGCGTTTACCGCCACAGGATTCACAGTTACATGGCAGGCGCTGTCAGGTGTCACCAACTACACATATACCTTGGATGGGGTAGCGGCTGGCACGACCACGTCTCAAATAGCTGTTTTTAGCGGCAAGGCAAGTGGCAGTACGTACTCAGTGGTCGTGACTGCGAACTATCCATCGCAGCCCTCGGTTCCCAGTGACACTCTTTCTGTAACGACACTTCCAGCAGCACCGGTCATTACAGCTAGCGCTATCACCAGCTTCGGATTCACAGTGAACTGGCAATCGGGCACAGGCGCGACCAGCTACAGTTATCTCTTGAATGATGTGTCAGTGACCCCCGTATCACAGACTGCGACTTCTGCGACCTTCAATTCCCTTTTAGGCGATACTGTCTATGCTATATTAGTCACTGCTATCAATGGTAGCAATACTGCGGTGAGTAATCAGCTATCCATTACAACCCTGATACCACCCCCTATAATATATTCTTCAGAAGGACAGCAGATAACTGGTACTCCTGTATCTGGATTTACGACATTCAATGCTCCCGCTGGATACAAATATATTTATATGGAACTCTTGGCTGGATGCGGAACATCTAGTTCAGCGTCCAATGGATATTATAGCGCCGGCGGCGGCGGAGGTGCATACCTATATGGCACTCTAACGATAACACCATCGACCCAAATACAGATGGGCTATGTTACAAATGATAATAGTAACATACCAGGCGGAGGCACCGTAATCGGTGGTTCTGGGTCCGTCAAAAATGGATACAGAGTGATTCTAGTCGTACAGGGATATACGTATACCGCATTTGAAGGCACTGGAGCTGGTAATGGATCGGTCGCGCAGCAGGGTAATGGCGGCGCAGGAGGATATCCTCCTACAAGTCTCGGCGTGGTGACCGCAATATCAGGATCGAATGGCACAGGAAGTACTGCACTCGTATATGGCATTGGAGGTGCTTCTGGAAGGGGTGATACGTTTGGAGGAAGTGGTGCCACAAGTATTTCTGACACTCGAATCGCACCAGGAGATAACGGCGCATATCTTGTGGTATTTGCCGGTTCAATCTCACAGATAACAAACATACCCTTCCTGTATAATCGTAGTGTATCATTCAATAGTCTGAGAGTAGGCTGGCAAAACGGTATGAATTTATCGAGTTACACATTTACTCTGAATGGGGTTACGAGGACTCCAAGTTCCAGTACCAGCACATCCGCTACATTCTCAGGACTAACATCTGACACGTCATATAATATCATTATGGACGCTATCTACAATGGAGTCAATACACCGAGTACTCCCATAACGATTCGAACCCTCGCGCCACCTATTATATTTTCATCCTTTGGAACGCCTTTACCATCCTCTTATACAGTTCCTCCGCGATACACCCGCATGTATGTAGAGATTTTAGCAGGATCGGCGGGCGGCGCGGGCTGCGGTCTAGGTACGAATCCATCGAATGGTGGTGGCGGAGGAGCATATTATTATGGAACGAACGACGTAGGTGCCAATGACACCATTCAAATATCTACAAATATAATCCCTGGCGGGGCAGGTGGTGCCGCATCGAATAATGTTGCTCCTCTACCAGGCGGCAATGGAACCAGTGTGATATTTACTAAGACGACAAGTGGTAGCAGTGCGACAGCAATGCAAATTGGTGCAGGTAATGGAGGCAACTGCGGTGCCGGCTTTGGAAGTGGTTGGAATCCACCTTCACCCAGCGTTGAAAACGGAGGTAGGGGAGGTGAAGTCACTCGACTCAGTGGGCCGTCCAACATACCAGGATTGATTATCGTAAATGGTAATGGTGGTCAGGGGTCTACCTTTCAAGCACGTGGCCCGCGCGCCAACTCTGGTAAGGCAGGCTATACTGCAGGCGAAGCTGGTCAGGGCGCTATAGCAGGAGAAGCCGGCGTGGGTGGATATGGAGATGCCGGATATTATCTGATTAGCTTTAGTGCGAACGGGACGACCCAATCGATACCGGGTGTGCCATCCATCAATTCATCTTCGATTACAAGCGTCGGATTTACATTGGTATGGTCACTTGATACAAATGTAAATAGTTATGGCTATAGATTAAATGGCAATCTAGTGACCCCTGCATCATCGACTACCACGTCTGCCACATTTACCAGTTTAGCCAGTAACACAAGCTATAATGTAGCTATAATAGCGATTAACGCAGGGGGCTCTACATTGTCGAATACCTTGTCAGTAACGACCCTGAGAACCGCGCCAACCGCCCCAGTCATTAGTTCTTCGGCGATTACAAGCAGCGGCTTTACAGTGAGCTGGTCAGCCGATGCGAATGTGGCCAGCTACACCTACAGAATCGGCAGCGGCAGTGAAGTTCCAGTATCAGGAACATCTGTCAACTTAACAGGCCTATCCGCCAATACATCCTATCAGGTAGTCCTTACAGCAATAAATAATGGCGGTAGCACTGCATCAAACACCTTGGCTACCACGACACTGAGAACCGCGCCAATCGCCCCAGTCATTAGTTCTTCGGCGATTACAAGCAGCGGCTTTACAGTGAGCTGGTCAGCCGATGCGAATGTCACCAGCTACACCTACAGAATAGGCAGCGGCAGTGAAATCCCCGTAACAGGAACATCTGTTAACTTGACAGGCCTATCCGCCAATACATCCTATCAGGTAGTCCTTACAGCAACGAATAATGGCGGTACTACTGCGTCAAATACCCTGTCAGTAACGACGCTGAGAACGAAGCCGACAGCACCTTCCATATCTTCTTCAGCGATTACATTGACCAGTTTTGTGGTGAACTGGCAATCCGACGCCAATGTGACGAGCTATATATATACTCTGAACGGGGTTTCAGCGACACCTTCATCATCGAATTCTACATCGGCCACCTTTACATCCCTGTCATCTTCAACCACCTATGACGTAGTGGTTACGGCGAGAAATAATGGCGGTGATACGAACTCGAATACATTGCCTGTAAGGACATTGACACCCCCATATTCACCGCCAGTATCAGTGACAATCAATAATACTGCAATTTTTAGTGGAACGAAATCGATGACACTTGATAGCGCTAATAACGTATATTTCACAGTAGATGCGCAGTATTTATATAAAATCGACACGGGGGGCAACGGAAGTCAGTTTGGGTATATTCCAGAAGTTGCTCAACAGTTTGCAAGATATTCGGGTGTAACCTTTGCGAATACGTTTTTATACATTATTGATGGAAACATTAACGGATTTTGGAAACTGAACACAGGCGGTTCATTGGTTTCTCAATATAAGGACGACCTTCTAAAGGGATGCTGGAATTCATCCACGGATGGAAGTGGTAATCTTTACGCATTAAACGGAAACGTTGCCAACTTGTACCCAAACACAACAGTGGGTGTGAGAAAACTTGATTTAGCGGGTAATATAACAACAGTGGTATCATCAGGGACGTTAGCACCATTAAATAATGGAAGCGGTCTTGGTACATCACGATATGCAACCATTGATTCATCAGGAAGTTTCTATATATCCGATCAAACAAATAACAATATTGTAAAAGTTACAAACGGTGTCGCATCAATCTTTGCCACTAGAACTGGCTTAGGTATCGATGGAGTAGGAGACATCGGCATCGATTCATACGGTAACTTATTTATAGTAGCTGGTGAAAAGTTATTGTTTATAAATAAAACAACGGCACAAATAGTATATACATACACCGAACCTACTGGAACTCAAATACAAAATGCATGCATGGACACTTCTGGAACCATTTGGTTTTATAGTAGAAATGGATCGCTTGCGTTTCTCAAGAAACTATTCAAGACGTAATGATCTTATTAAGGTCTAAGGCGCTAACGCATTTTTACTGACAGAGATGCAGGGACAGGCCCGTCACCCGAAAACTGGTAAACCGATTCGTATTATCAAATCGGACAGCAGTCTATGGCGCAATCAAAAGACTCTCGTATGGCTGACGGCCGACGCAAACCCCGCAAAGCGGTGGGATCGCTGGGATGTCGGTGTCACGTGCTCCGCTGATGCAGTTGCCCTAGAAGGGTTCACCGAAGTCAGCCTGGTCGCCTGTCTCGGTGAAACGGAGAAGGAGATCGCCTGGCTTCTTACAGGACCCAAGGCGCCGATTATTGCCTTACCGAAGGCGCTTGCCATGCAGATTGGCATCGAAACTCTCATGAAGTTGCAACTTCGGAGTCTAATTTGCCTAGAGGAGGTCAGTGATCTTTATCCCTACGTTCCACGATGGGATGGTACTATAGAAGGTGCAAAGCACACTCTGGGTACCATGATGCACTATAAGGTGAACCATACAGAGCCAGTGGCGGCGCCTCCACCCCTGTGGTTCGTGACGCAGTACTATCATCCGGAAAAGCGGGCTCGCGGCAAGGAAATCGATGAATGTCTGACGAAGAATCTGTTGTGCCCCTACATTGATAGGATTGTGCTATTGAACGAAAAGGCCATTGCCCCACCGCATCCGAAGATTCAGGAGGTGGTGATCAAGCGCCGCCTTCGGTACGTCGACGTGATCCGCTGGATTTACGACGAGGCGCCCGCAAACGCTATAATCGTCTTCGCGAATGCCGATATCTATTTGGACGAGACTTGGCGCAACCTATGGTCATTAAATCTGGAGGATTCCGCGATTGCCCTTTTGCGCTGGGATATGAAGGAGGGAAAGCCAGAACTCTTTGGCCCTCGCGCGGATTCCCAGGATACCTGGGTTCTCAGTGCCGCTGCCGTGAAGGCGCGCGAATGGGACTGGGATGCTCTCAACTTCCCCTTTGGTCAGGGCGGCTGCGACAATGCGATCGCGCTCGAGTTGTTCCGGCGGAAGTTCCTCGTGACGAATCCGGCGCTCACGCTTCGTACGATTCACTTACACGAATCGAAGGTGCGGACGTATGACCCGCACGATATTGTGGATAAGCCGGCCTATCTCTATATCGAGCCCACGGGGATTCATGACTTGCATCCGATCATAAATATTCCGAAGGAGAACTGGCTCACGGTTCTAAAACCGGCGGCGTTCGATCGTCGTATTCAGGGGCCGAGCTCGGACGCCCGACTCAAGACCTATGCCGTCATGACGTCACGGGCAACTGGGCTCACCCTAGACGTGGCTGTGCCGAATCGATATGAACCTGTGGAGATTCCCGTGTTTCGTTATACGAATGCCTTCATATCAAAGGAGGGTCTAGCCTTCACGAAGGACTCCATTCTTATAGGAAAGACGGCAGCGGTCAAGAAGGGCTGGTCTACAACGGCCATGAGTCTGCTCGCCGCCTCCTTACCTATCAAGGTCGGCCTCGCGGCACCTTTGTCGAATGCCACGGCCGCCAGTCCAGAGCTATATACGCTGAACTATCTCGGCAAGATTTTTATGATGCGTGAGCTTATGGCCGAAGGTGAGTTCTGGGCATCGAAGGTCGTTGAGCCGGTGCTCTCCCTTTTCAACTGGCCCGAGAATACGATGCCATTAATCAATCGTGAGCAGAATCGCCAGGCCTACTGCTCCACCGCGCTCGTCTGGAATGAGCAGGACGCGGGTTCGGATCTTGTCAGCAAGGAAGAGGTGGCCGCTCTTCGTTCTAAGCTTCGGATTCAGCGGCCGGCCGAGAAGCGGCTCGTGGTCGTCGGCGGAGACTGGATCACTCCGGAAATCGTGGACGCATTGGAGGCCGTGATGCCTGTGACCGTACTGTGGTCGACCACGTCGGTCGAACTGATTGCGGATGCACTGGTGGGCGCGGCCGGCCTAGTAACGCATGGTCCTCTCGGATCGTGGGCCTGGCTGATGCCTGCTGGTGCCCTCTTATTTGAGATCCAGTGCGAGATGAATCCAGCCATTGATCTTCTGCACTTAGCGGGCGCGGCCGATCTCAATCATCAGCTCTATGTTATTGCGCGCGGCAAGCCTACGGAGAAGCAGATTGGCCAGCTAGGCGCGGCGATTCTTAAGGTTCTGCCAAAGGATACCTCTGGCCCCTTACCTATTATAAAAATGCCCTGTCGCACCGGCTTCTTTGGGCACGCCGGCGACTCTTTTCGGGAGCTCGCGGCCTTATGGGCCGAACGTGGCTACGTGACGATTCAGCCGACGAGCTCGGGTCATGTCACAATTGTACAAGGGCTCAAGGAAACACTTCTTTATGATCGCCCGAACTATGATTGGCTAAATGAGGAGCCGACAGAAATGCCAATGCTCGTAGGAAACCCGGCGCCTCTCACGAAGTCCCAGCGTCCGTGGATCTTTTGGCCGCGCCGCCCGAAGCTCGTAGAGGATCTGTCGGGCCTCGATCTGCCTCGAACAAAGAGCATGGTTTTCTATGGCCGCTCCGAGAATGCTGTGCAACTAGGGAATCGGACAAAGGCGGACTGGGCCTCTGTGTGTGACGAGTTCGTGCATATCGAAGGCTCGAACCAGTATTATTTTACGCAGGAGGATTATCTTCGGAAGCTGGCTCAAGCGAAGTGGGGTCTCTGTCTCGCGGGATATGGCAAAAAGTGCCACCGCGAGATTGAGTGTATGGCCATGGGCTGTGTGCCTATCGTGGCACCTGAGGTCGATATGGACAGTTATGCGGAGCCGCCTGTAGAGGGCACGCACTACTTTCGGGCCGCCGATCCGCTAACGGCGGAGGCCCTTATTTCAGGGGCGTCGAATAAGGACTGGGTTGCCATGTCGGCGGCCTGTAAGGACTGGTGGCGTCGGAATGCGTCTGTGGATGGGTCGTGGGCTATCACGAAACGGTTATCTCTAAGCACAAACTAGTCCTGTCAGACCCGCCGGGACACCGTGTCCAGACATGCATGAATACTTGCACATATCGGGCTCGGGCGCCACTTCTCTACTGCCGAGAGGGCGATCTTTGACACAAGCGGCGCCAGCCGCCTTGGATGGCGGCGGGAACCCGTATGTAGCTGCAAGATTTGTCGAAAATGCCGCTCGGAGTTGCGCGGGGGGGTCCAGATTTTCTAGAGCTCCGGCCCACGTACCGGCAGACTGAATATTTGTCCGACCCTGAGTCTCCGCATCATGCTTCGCCTTGGTTAGACCCTCGTGATAGGGTTTGGCGAGCGGGTCCGCCGGCTGCTCGTTGCTATAGGCCGTGGCCGCAGAAATCAGGCTGTCCGCCTCTGACGGATTATAGAAGGGTGTTGTCGCCATCTGGAATCCCTCCTTGACCGACTTGATTAGCGTGAGAATAAGGGCAAATACGATCGCGTGCACGAGAATCGCCGTCACGGATGTCTTGTGCGACATGAAGATCTTACCAACAGGGGGCAGAGTTACAAGAAGCCCGGGACTCAGCAAAATAAATAGCGCAACAGCAATCCACATCTATTTATACTATAGAATGATCTGGATTCCTGCAACTCCTTGGAGGCCGATTGGACAGTACAGAACGTTTCCTCTTCCTGTGTTACCATACCCGAAGCCGATAAAGCGTGTCTCCCACTATCCAAAAAAATATACTGGCAACACAGAATGTGCAAGTGGCTTCGAGTCAAGCGTCCCAGTCCTCTTAGTTCGGAGCAGCCTGTCCAACCCGTCCAACCCGCCCAGTCAGTTGCAGTAGAAGCGCCCCCGCACATTGTCATACCCATTTTAAAAGAGAGGCCGCTGCCGACAATACCGGAGAAGGTTCGCATGGTATAAAATTGCGCCAAACCACCCGGGTAATCGCCAGTATAGAATGAGCACCCAAATTCAGACAGTTCTTGTGACGTTTCCGCATTCCTCGGTTGAGGTGCAGGCCATGGAGGAGATTCCTGTGTGCCCTGTTCGGTGGGATAAGTATCCTGTGTCGATCACGTCGGTTCAACACAAGACGATCTGGAATCCGGTTGGCGTGGTGGGTCATACCACGCCGAACGGGACGATTACGACCTGGAGCCCTTGTGGGACGGTCGAGCAGGTTCTGCCTGATGGGACGATGAAGTCGTGGCTGTCGAAGCCGACGCTGGCGGATGCCATTGCTTATCCGAAGGCCGTTCCCAAGGGGGCGTCGAAGAATGCGTTCTTCCAGTTTCACTCGGACGGTTCGGTGACGTCTCGGTCCTACGACACTACGTGGTATTGGGGGCCTAGTAAAAAGGGTGTTCCACTGGAGGGCGTGATCAATCGCGCTCACAAGTGTTACACTGGCTATTGGGTATTTGAGGGTGACAGCGACTGTTTCTGCACTCAGGATTGCCGTGAGACTGCCGATTGTCTGTGTGAGACTCGGCCACCGCCTACTGCCGATCCGATGATGCGCTACAGCTTTTGGACGACGCCGGAGTAAGCCGCGCGACGGCCTCTACTCGGCATCGGAATCTCAGTCGCAAGCAACCTCGATATAGATGCCGCTACTCGGCATCGGAATCCGGGAACTGCACAATCGCGTCATTCTCCGCATCATGCCGCCCCAAATACTTGCATTTCAGATCATAGACCTTATCGGTATTCGAATCGAGAAAGACCAGGCGACCCCCGATCTCCACCTTTTTTACCTCGATCCGTATAACCGTCTCCGGCTCTTCTGGTTCACCTTTGACCGTCGCAATCGGCTTCACAGGCTCTTCTACGACCTTTGCCTTTGGCTTTAGCTTGTAGGGCTTTTTCGCAGCCGCCTTCTGTGTGCCTGTTACTGCCAAAGGCACCGGTTCAGGTGCAGCACCAATCGCTGCCGCAGCCGCCTTCGCCTTTGCCATATTGCTATCACTTACTGTAGAACCGCCAGAAATCTTTAGACGATACCAGGTACCGTCATAAACGTGACTCCAGATCGGAATCGGCTCTGTAATCAGCCCATGAAGATATGATGGATGCGTGCCCTGTAGACTCTTACCGGTCATGAGAGCGACCTTAGCATCGGTGCGTTCCTTTTTCACAAGACAGCTTGCGCACAGACCATCCGCGGCCCTATCGCACTGGATAGGAATGTGGAAATATCCGCCTGCCTCGAAAGGTAGGCAAAAGGTGCCCTTCGTATCATTCACGAGACGTCCTAGACATCGCATGGTTGCTACTGGATTTCAGGGTTACACCCACAATCAATTTTACTTGTGTTTGCGGCTCTTCTTTACCTTTGAACTCTTTCTTTTTGTGCGCCTGGCACCTCCTGCGTGAGGAGCCGCGGCAGGAGCATCAGCAGCGACCGCAGCCGCGGCGGCCGCAGCTCTACTCGCCGCATAATCATCCATTATACGTGCGAACTGCTGCGCAACCTTTTTGGCAGAAAGCTCAGCCTCGTGCGCCTTTATCATTTTGGCGAACTCAGATGCAACTTTCGTACTGGCGGCTTCAAGATCATGCTGTGCCTTATCGCTCGCGGCACGGAGTCTACGATCTTCCTGGAGAAACTCTTCATAGATCTCATACGCTGCGAGACGCGTACCCTCCTTTTGCAACTCTTTTATACCCTGAATACGATGAGCACGGTTTTGAACCCTCGGTACATTAGCAAGTCTAACATTTTCTCTAAGGTGCTGACCAATCGTATGATCAGCCTGTATTGCGGCAAGATCATGCTGATACGCAGCTTGAAGGAACTCTAATATTATAGGCAACGGCTGACCAGCATATCTTTGGGAGATTACCGCCATATAGCGAGCTTTTGCATCACGGGTCGTCGACCGGATCGCCGCTTCCGAGTCTCTTTGAACCCTATTTGACGCAGCCTGCCCTGCCGACATCCTATCTATTTACACATCAGAATAAATAGCCAGAGTTCGGGCCGAAGGATCCGTGGCATCACACCATCTCGGCATCCACATATAGGGCACATTCACCACCTGTTTGCCATACACGCATTCATAGATTCTTTTGTAATACTCCTTTTCAGTAAATCCGAGCACGGCAGCCTTCTCCTGGACGATTTCAAACCAGGCCTTCGCACCTGAAACACCGTCGCTAAAGGCCTCCTTTCGCCTGTACAGAACATCACTGGGCAACGTGACGCCGTCATCGAACGCCTTCCGCATAAGCCATTTCTCACAGTACTCTGATCCAGGTCGGCGCCAAACCGTAGAGATTGATCTGGCCGCGGCGACGAACTCCTTGTCCAGATATGGCGTACGGGGCTCCAGCCCATGCGACGAAATACAGCGATCGCTACGGAGAACGTCGAAGTAGTGAATATCCTGTAGGAGCCGGGTGACCTCCTCTTCATACGCGGCATCGGAGGGCGCCTTATAGAAATACAAATAGGATCCCCAGACCTCGTCGGCACCGTCGCCATTAAAGACGACCTTACATTCCGTCTCGCGAATGGCCTTTCCTACGAGCCAGTTTCCAACAGAGGCCCGCACCGTAGTCGTATCATAGGACTCAATGGCGTAAATCACCTCTGGGATGGCATCGAAGAACTGCTCCGCGCTCAGAATGACCTCGGTGTGGTCGGAGCCGATCCAGCTCGCGACCTTTTTAGCGTACCGCAGATCCTCGGATCCGGGCATTCCTATACTGAAGGTCTTCAGGGGCGGCGCCCCGGCCGCGCGCAAGCCCTTGGCCAAAAGGGACGCGATCAAGCTGCTATCGAGGCCGCCACTGAGCAGGGCCGCAATAGGCCGCTCCGTCATCATGCGTTTCTTGACCGCTGCCTCCAAGGCGACTCGCACAGATCTGCACGCGAACCCTATAGAATCTAGCACAAGGGGCTGCTTATAGATGGGTATCGTGTGGTAGGCGGAAATATCCTTGAGCTCGCCGGTGCTCAGGCAATAACGGTGATAGGATCCGGGATAGACGGGATTCCACAGACCTTCGGGAAGAGCCTTCAGCTCGGAGGCATAGTAGTGCGTCTCAGGCGTAACGCAAGAATACAGTGGCCGAACGCCGTAGGGATCCCGGGCGACAATGAACTGATCCCGGGTCTCATCCACGATAACAATGGCGAAGACGCCATCGAGGGCCCGGAACACGGCGCCCAAGGGCATGTCGAGCTCGAGAAAACGATTGTACAGGCCACCAAGAATCTCGCAATCGGACCCGGACTTCACCTCGAGCCCGTACTCGCCGGCGAGGGCTCGCCAGTTATAGATCTCTCCGTTGCAAATCCAGGAAATGCCGGCCTTCTGCATGGGCTGCATGCCCTCGTGATTCAGGCCATTGATCGCGAGACGCGTAAATCCGAGAGTGGCGCCGCTGACATCTCTGAAACTGCTCTCTTCAGGGCCCCGGGCTTTCAGATGCTTCAAACCATGGAGTAGGGCTTGGTCGGTTGCTGCTACACCTATGGAGGCCCAGATCCCACACATCTCTACCGCATGTATAAAGCTTCTTAAAGTAGATGGACGCAAGTGACCGGATTCGTAAGCTACAGGCCAAGGCTGTTTTCACGTATTATAAAGACAATGTGCTGGATTCGGCCACGTGCAATACGACGACCTGTGCTGCCAACCTTGGTACCAACTGTATCGTGACCTATCCTAACTTTCAAGAGAAGCTGCAGGTGACCCAGGGAAAGACTGCATGCATCGACTGCTCGGGCGGGTGCTAACGTCAGCCAATCTAAACCCTTGGTCTTTTCATCTTATAGATGGAAAAGACCAAAGAATCCCGTGTCTCAGAGACCATTACGATTCTAAAAAAGCTGCTTGACGTGGGTATCCCTGCCACGGATGCCGGCTACAAGCTCATTAAGACGCATATGTCGAAGTGGGTGCATGATGGGGAGGCCCTATCAACGACAGTTCCTCTAATGCGCTATGGTCGGGATGCGATTCTGGTGTTGCCGGCCACGCACGGAGAGGTGGCCAGCTGTCGTCTGAAGGCTGTGTGATGTCGCAACCCCGAAGAGCGCTCTCACGCCAGCCTAACACCATCCCTCCTCTTCCATCAGAATGGAGCGCTCCGGCCTCAACGCCGAAGGAGCTCTCTATGAGGCCGTGGCCCGGGGCAACAAAGACACCTATTTTTTCAAGGACAGCCTCGATGCCCTGAATCCCTTTGAGCAGCGATTCACTCCGGTTCCGCCCGTTATCCACGAACTCCGCAGGATTCCGCCTCTGAACGGGGCCGACTTCGGCCGCTCCTCCGAGTTCGAGCTCGAGGTGGCCGGCGATGTATTCCAGAATATTACGATCCTCATTGATCTGCCGACCTGGCTCCCTACCGGTATCGACCCGGCCAGCGTTACAGACGCTTCCGGAAACACCTGCGGCTACACGAACGGCGTCGGCTACTTTCTTTTCAGAAAGATCCAGCTCTATGTCGATAAGATCCTCTTATACGAATACAGCGGTGACGCCCTGTTTGCTTCCAGGGCCACGCGTGGAACCCTCAATCAGGCCTTCTTGGAAAACCAGCTGGCCGGGCTTCACCGCGGAAGCCCCCAAACAATCGCCTTAAATGCCGCCCCTGGCCGCCTTCGCCTTGAGCTCCCCTTTCCGGCCTTTCCTAGCATTGCCATGCGCAGCCAGAGTCTCAAGCTCCGTCTGGAACTCAGGAAGCCCGAAGAGATTGTGGAGTCCTCTTCGACGCTTCCCTTTGTGCCGTGGGCCCAGCCCCTTCTAGCCAACGGCGTCCCTTTCACACCCCTAAGTCGCATCGCCCTCGATCAACCCACTCTACAACTCGAGTCGAGACACATCTATACGGATGGAGAGACCCAGCTCGCCCTACAGAAAGCCAGCTTGGAGCTCCCCTTCAGCCGTCTCTACGAGAACACCTTTACCTTCGCTGCCGCCGACTACGCCGCTTTCAAACGCTCCACGACCGCCGTGGCCACTGGCACTCGTCGCCTAGATGCCGTCCATCCGGCCGGCCGTATTCTTTGGTTCTTCCGGTCCCAAAACGATTTGCGCGCCGGTCGCCGATATGCCTTTACAGATGCATCTGGTAACGAGTACTACAATAACCAGTCGCTCATTATTGCTGGCCGAGACCGCGAGACCGCCGCCGGCCCACTTCTTTGGAATCAAATCATGAACCATGCCAAGGAGTCACGTGATCCGGGCCCAGGGCTCGGCGTCATGAACTGGGATCTCGGATGCGGCTACGCGCCCCAACCCGAAGGCTCCGTCAACTTCGGAACAGCGGATCGCCCCACCTTGTATACGGAACTTGCGTTAACCCAGCCGGACCTGATCACTGGCCAACCCTCTACGGAACTTACGGCGATCGTCGACTCCTGGGCCCTTTTTACGACGGAAAACAATCGGGGCACTTTCAAGTACGGCAATTAAGGCCCGACAATATTCAATTCGCACTCCTCTCCCGTCGCTCGTACGCGTCGGAATCGGAATGGAACCTCAATCGCGGAAATCCGATTGATTCGAAGAGCGTGGTCTAAGTACTGCTCAGAATGAAGAGGACGCTCTTTTGAATACTGTAGAGCGCCCGCGAATCGTTCTCCAAATATGGCCGCCTTTGAAGGGGGTCCTAGAGCGAATCGATCATTGACGGGACACTTACCGAAGTCGGTCATAACTAGATACTGATCTTGAAACCAGCGAACATCGATGGGGTTCAGATATTTTACGTCTGGCCGTATGTACATTACATAATCATAGGAACCCTTTTTCCACATCTGGGTGACCGTGTTCAACGAGTATAGGGACCGTATATGATTATCAAAGGTTTGCCAAGGCGTTCCTTGGCCCGCCCAAGCATCTCCACGGCTTCTATACGCGGTGAGATTCAGCCTCTTATCGACCTCATCCTGATCCTCTATAAGGGCCTCTACGGGATTGAGCAGAGTATACAGAGAGTTGTTTAGCATAAGAGTCTCCTCTCCAGCTCTCACATTCGTATACAGTCGATGAATAGAAAACGTGTGCACAAATACGTCATATTCGATGGAGGCACCAGTAAGGATATCGAAAACATTTTTCTGAAGGCTCTCGATAATCTTATCGGTGGATCGACAAAGGCCCCAGAAACATATGGCGACCTTCATATGAATCTACTGGCCGTTATTCCTTTAACCAGCGAACGCGTGCAGTATGAATCGCTCAATATAGATTCCCCGCGTCCTATACAAGTGCTGTGACGGCATTACACCCTCGTGAGGTGACAAAATCCAGTCCAACATCGCCTGGTAAAACGCCTTTGGCTTATTTTGAATATGGCGCCTAGAAACCGACATGATCTTTCCACACGCCCACTCGAAGTCTCGCACATACGGCTTCGAAAAGAAGCGCTCATAGACTTCTCCGAAGGTTTCGGTATAGTCGTATGCCTTCTCTTTTGCGAACGGCAGTTCACCGCGAGGAATATATACAGGGCTGTCAAGCTCGACCTGTATGAACTCCTTCCACATCCTGTGGCACGGGCCCTGCTCCTTAATGATCTGATCCTTCCGATAGTTAAAGGATCCGTGAGTAAAAAAGGTCACGTCGGCTAGCGTATGATAGCGATCAATAATATGTCTTAAAATGGTGTCCGCCAGGTGGCCGGCATTTTCCAAAGGAATGGCCTCGTAATCAGTCGGCTCGCCCTTATTATAGACCGTGCGAAACTCCTTATAGTTATCGCTCCAGCTGATATCTTCGTCATAGCGGGCAATCACCATTTCAAAGTTCGCCTTCGTCTTTTTGTACAAACACTCCTGAAAAGCGAATGGCGGCGTTCGTGTGAGGCGCGGTATCATTATAGTCTTAAACGATCACTTTTTAAAGCCGTCCGTTGCGCCATAGGCCGGAGCATAAATGCATACCGATCGTACCCTTCGATCGAAGAGATTCCATATACGACGGAGATGTCCGTGTTTCGGGGTGAAAGGCTGCCCTTGGCACAAAGGGAAGAGAGGTCTTTGTCCACATATCGTATACGAACTCTGGCCCCGTGCCCCACGAAGATCCTTCCACGAATGCGTCATCGACTGTGGCCCGATCATATATGTGAAGAGTATCCATTAAGGACTTCCAAAATGGATGACCTGGCTCAGAGGCAAAGACGCAGTTTCCGAGTCGCTTCGCAACACCGTTCTCTTCGCGATTGGCGGGCAATACAATCTCGCCTACGAGCGCCGGCCCGATCGGATTCAGGAAAAGATAATCCATATCGGCATAGATTCCTCCGAAACGATACATCAGAAAATACCGGAACATGTCGATTTTCATGATCATTCGAGGCAATGCGTGAAAGGCGTCCCAGTAGTCAGGAAACTCCGTCTTCATAAAACTCATCATATCGGCGTCCGAATAGAAGCGGTATTCATAATCGGGGTGAAGGCGTAGGAGCTCCGTCTGGCAGAACCTATATGGGTCGGGCAATACCGAATCCTTATAAGTCTGATGAAAGATCTTCGGAATCATATGCTTTAAGGGATCTCTACCCCTTAAAGCAGATGTCTCGGCCATCCGGTCCAATAACAACCCTCTTGGACCTTACGGATCGTGATCTCCAGGAAAATGATATATTTCCGCTGGATTCTGAGCAAACCTGGTTTACTAGGGCCAAGGATCGCCGGCTCATCCCTTTCGCCCCAGTCATACAGGAGATTCCCTTTCGAGGTCCGGCGGCCTTCGGGCAGCGCTTCACCTTTGATGTCGGATCCCTGATTGCCGGCGATCTCATCTTTGGCGCTGCTCTTCAAATCCGGCTAGGGCATTGGCTCGATCCCCAGCTGCAGCTTCTCGTTGCCGCGGGCCTCAGCAGTGACGCCGATGGATCTGGATCCTGGGAATACACGAATAGCCTCGGGTCCGTGATTATCCAGGAGGCCGAGCTCGAAATCGATGGCCAAACGATTGAGACTATCGACGGCGACTTCATCAACGTCGTCAGCAGCCTCTTTTCAGACTACAATCGCCAGTTCGGCACCTCCTATGATCATTTGGGGAAAATCAACCTCAGGCGACTGCGAGGCCTGACAAAAGCCCGTCTATTCCCAACAGAAGATGGTATTCTGCACTCGGTGCTCCCGTTCTTCTTTAGCCGTGTGAAGCTCCAGGACGCCCTGCCTCTGATTGCAATAAAAGAGGGCCTCGTCCGGATAAACGTTACGCTGAGGCCTTTTGCCGATTGCGTGAGACAGCTCCGGGGCTTCCGCGACAGTTGTACGGCCACGCCGCTCGGCCAAACGTTCCCTTTTACCCGGGCCGGCCAGACTGATCCGAGATATGTCACAACGGGCGTGGCTCCTCCAGACTTCCAGAGTATCCAGCTAATCACCTACGGAGCCCTCGTTCAAGGCGTCATGCGGCAGCGCATGCTTCGGGAGCCCTTCGAGATGATTCATCGCGAAGTCCAGACCTTCACGTTCGACGAGCCGCTCAAATACGCTGTGAGCCATCGGCAAGATGCGATTCGTATCCAGTTACCTCTGGAGGCGAATCACCCTCTGGAGGAGATCCTATGGTTCGTGAGACGTAAGGGCGTTCGGGACAACAATGACTGGACGAACTATAGCGCCTCCTTAGAAAAAGAGATTGGCCCAGCCGCGTTGAAGCCGCTACTCAAGTCCGCGGCTCTCCAAGTCAATGGCGTGACAGTGTGCGAGGCCGAGGAGCAGTATTTCCGACAGCTGATTGCCCAGGCCCATAAGGGCGGAGCGGTCGCCTACAATGCCTTCATCTATGGCTATCCTTTTGCCAAAACGCCTGGCGAGCACCAGCCCTCGGGTTCACTCAACGCTAGTCGTACGAGTTCGCTTCGTCTGACTCTGGAGGTACAACCACCACCTGGAAACCTTGACGGCTGGGAGGTGAAGGTGTTTTGCTTGGGTCTGAACTGGATGCGATTTGAGAATGGCCTGGCCAACTCTCTATTTGAGGACTGAGGCTCCTCGCGCGCAGAGCCGCCCGAAACTTCTCCGTGATCGCCTTGATTGTTGCCCGCCGCTTTCCCTCTTCCATATGCACCCGGCAGCCAGGAGTTTCCAGATATGCAAGAGAGGTCTTCAGAAATCGAATCTTCGCCTCGACTGCTTCGAAGCAGACCTTGGGTATCTCGATTGTGAGGCCAGGGTTCTTCATGGTTACTACACCCTATAGGAATGCGCAGAAATCAATTTTACTCCGGGTTTTCGTCACCTTGCAGGAGTGGCTCGACTGCTTGCGACGGGTTATCACCCTCTTTTGACTCATATGTTAGAAGAATCTGACGAAGAATATCCATACCGCCATCACCCAGATCCTCGGGCGGCGCACTCGGATAAGGGCCATCAGGAACTATGTAAAACCGATTCTTTGGGTCAAGCGGTTCATTGTAGTTATAGACGACAAAGGTCTTTATCGGATCATCCGTATAGACCATTGCCCGGTCATTCGTATAATGCCATATCCTCCTTACAATTACCAGATTCGGCCCAGGGAGGTATGGATTACCACTGTAATGCAGATAGCTTTTGTCAATCAGAAGGCTCTCGAGGGGCGCAGGAATAAGAGGGGGCATACCTTATGAGCCCACGTGTAATCTATCAATTTTTACTCACGTGCCCATATAATGACATGTCCAAACTGCGCAATACACAGTTTTGAAGAGTTCGGAACTCTTCAAGACCGTAAACTCTTCTATACGTCGCCTGCAAAATCGAAGGATTTTCGTGAGACAGGAGAACGGCTCACGGATTTCAAGATTCACCTCGATACGGCGAAAGGAGCCCCGTGGATATGGGTCTTTGATTGTGGAAAGATGGGCCCAGAGCACAAGCTCTCTATTAGTTTCGCCCAGGGGGTGGCAAAGATTCTGGCAACGGAGCACGAGAATCTTCTTCATGATATATGGATTATTCGACCCAATCTATGGTTCAGCATACTTCTAAAGGGGCTCAAACTCTTTATTCGGAGCCCACTCTTTGATAAGGTTCGTCTCATAGAAGGAAGTCCTCTCGATATTTATGAATTTTTAAAGAGAGAGGGTGTTGATCCGAAGGCGCGGCAGTGGCTACACAGCTCCCTATAGATTCTTGGATTCCCAGAAGACTCGGTCGAACTTATTGGTGGAATATCCGTATTGGAAGAGCATGCTCTCGGCTGGGACCGCCACCTTCAAATGAAGCTCCGGGTCGGAGATTCCGCCCCAGTGCATCGGATAGAAATACTTCATCGGATACACGTGAACATCGGGAAACCAGTCTTTCACCTCTTCATAGACGCGCGTGACGAATAGGGGGCCGACCTGCTTCCACGCGGCCGACCCCGCCTCACCTTTCACGTTTGCTACAATCCGCTCCAGAAGTGTCCGTATGAAGGCGTGCTTCACAGTCGATCCAATGACTGAATTCGCAACGAGCCGCTTTATAGATCCCAGATTCAGTTTCTTTAGCCGTTCTTTGGGCAACTCTTCCCATCCGAAAAAGGCGGCGGCCCGATTGGCCTCCAAAAAGGCGTGAAACTTGGCGGGCTTCGTAATGACGGTGTCGGCGTCAATATAGACGCCGCCAAAGGTGTGCAAGGCCAGAAGGCGGATAATGTCGGCCTTTCCGGCAAGCTCCTTTTGCCCTGTGTATACACCTCTGAGTCCGGGAATCTCGTCTATGCCGAGGGCCTCAATGGAGGCCTCCGACCAGATCATGTATTTGTATCCATAGGTGTGGCAGAAATCCTTGACTGTCTTGATCCAGGGTACCGGCCTCGGATTCGAACCGAGCCATATTTGATGTATGATCTTGGGTATAGCTTCCGACATTCCTATATAATAAATAGATATGCTAGCGAACATTAATAATATATCAGATGGTGCTGGCGCCTACTTTTTAATATCCAAAAAGGAGGTGTCAATACTCATTTTCAGCAGCACGAACTATGTCCTGAAGAACTTTCCTGAGGCCGCCGCCCTATATAAACGGAATATGGTGATATATTCCACGATTCGAACGGCGATGTCGGCAAACTCGGAGAAAATACTGGTGGCGCCGGTCGAGGATTTTAAGCATCGTCTACAGATGATGCTTCTTACTTCCGCGACCGTAGTCGTTCCGTACAACACGTATGTAAATCGCATTGCAGAGACCTGTACCTTTGTGAAATGTAGCTATTCAGCGGACTGGTTTAAAAAAGAGGCCGCCTTTATTCATAAGAAACTAATGGAATTCATGACATCGAATGACCCATTTCAACTTAAAAAGGCGATCGCGAACATTCAACGGAGTATGAAATGAAACTGCTAAGGCCCAAAGAACCTCCTACCTCATCAAGAAGATGGTGGCGGCACTCCTCCGTGTCATACACGGAGGCCTGCAGGATTCGCGGCTGTTATGCCGTAAAGGTCAACCAAACGTCACCTTTTTTGTAAAGGTCTTTATCCGGGCCGGCAGATTCACGACGCAGTTTGCGCGGATTGACTTCGATTCTGCCCCCAGCCTCGGAAACACGGCCACGGTCACTTTGCCCCGAAAGGGCCACTTGATCTCCCGGATTTATCTGGTGACGACGATGCCGGATATTGCGACGCCGCAGGCGGCTGCGGCGGCCAAGGCCTTCGCCGAGTCCAAGGCCTTCGCGGGCCCGACATTTGGCTGGACAAACTCTCTCGGCCATGCCCTAATCAATACGGCCACACTGACGATCGGTGGAGCCCGGGTAGAACAGCTAGATGGCCGGCTCCTAGAGGTCATGGACGAGTTCTATAGTCCTTTGGAGAAACAGGAACTCACCAATAAACTCCTACAGCGGAACGCCACGAACTTCGACGGAACCAATGGGTCCAAGTCACAGGTCACCGCAGTGACCCCCCTACCCTTTTGGTTCTGTGGAGACGCCGGCGCCTTCTTGCCGATTGACGCCATTCAGGCCGATCAAGTGAAGCTCAGTATAACCTTCGCGGCGCTCAATACTCTCTATGTCTGCAACAAGCAACAGCCGGTGGCCTCGAACACTCTTCCGGTCGGCGGAGATGCCTATTTGCCTCTGGCCGGCTCGCCCTTTTATGCCTACGATCCGAGTGGCTCCACCGTCACAGGATTCGATCAGCCCGTCAGCCCGATTCCGGAGATCACGATGCCTCTCAGACTGCCCCTCGGCGACACCTATTTCATGGTCGAATATGTGTATTTGGATCACCCCGAGGCGAATCGCTTCCGCATCTCGGATATCCAGATTCCGATTATCCAGCACTACACCTTCGATCCGGTGGACACAAAGTCGTCCTCGTCCATTGTCTGCCCACTTAAGATACCGAATCCGACCCGCAATCTTTTCTTCTACCTACAACGCCTCGATGCGAACTACTACAACGCACCCTTCTTGGCTACCCGTGATTTGACCGGTCCGGACGCCTCGGGAACGCCCTGGTGGCCCAATGCAAGCGTCATTGATCCGCGCGTGGCCACCGAACTCGTGCCGGCCTTCGTCTTCAGAAACTCGGAGCCCATACAGTCGCTGAGCCTTATCTATCAGGGCAACTTATACAGATATTCCACGGTCGCCCCATCCCTGTTCCGGTCCCTATTACCGAGCATTGATATGCGGAAATCTCCCTGGGTGAATCGATACTTCTATACACTGCCCTTTGGCGTCAACTCGGCCCTGCCGAAGAGTATGCCCTCAGGAGAGGCCAATCTCGACAAGATTGTCAATATAAATCTGCAACTCGATCTACACCCTCTTGCAGGATATGTAGATCCAAATGCAGTGCCCCGCTATTTAGTTTACATTTGGGCGGAGACCTACAACATCTTTCGTGTCTACGGTGGCCGGGCGGGCTTGATGTTCGGATACTAAGGGCTCGGCCTGGATCCGAAAGGTCGTCTTAATACGACCCAGAAGGCTCTTTGGCCTCACGTCTGGGCCGCGCGTAGGGCGCGCCCGCTGAAAGGCGTTGGGGAACTTCTCAGTATCCATACGCGCTCCTCCGAAAATCCGGGCGGCTTCAAGATTGTGACGATCTTGACGCCACTCGCCCACGGACGCCTTCTTTAATAACTCTTCTTCATCGAGGATTAAACACGGAATATCTAGGCGGGCCATATTATTAGTGTATTGTGAAGTGTCGTTAGGCCTTTTATCGTGGTTTAAGATTGGTCATGCCTATTATATAGACTTGAAGCACACATGTCTCTCTTGATTGTTGAATCGCTAGCCTATTGCTCCAAAATCCAAGGTGTTCTT